>MDSW01222309.1_pt1 | contig 24837 bp, 32 predicted proteins | sample 811171 | NCBI WGS metagenome assembly MDSW01 (sample SAMN05326641, study PRJNA326480) | marine metagenome | isolation source: seawater | place: Atlantic Ocean: North West | collected 2012 | reverse complement strand
TGTAGTGTTTTTTCGCCATGCTTTAATACTCCTTGCTTTGCTCTGCATGTAGCAAAAATCACGAGATTTTGCATGGTCCTGTTTATAGGGGCTGGGTCATGGGGCCGCAAACGGTGGATCTGTCTCCAAGCTGGTCTTTGCTCCGGGGCCACTTAATACTGCCGATTGGGGCGCTGTTACCGGCCCAGGTAAACCTGCTGATAATGCGACAGTGGGGGATCCTTATGGAGCCAGCTATAATTTGTTGGGCACTAATGCGGGTCCAGAGCATGAGATAACGGACTCAGCTACGTACTTCTACTACAACAAAGAGCCTATTGATAACCTGTTTCTGTCTGTTGGAGATGTCCTTAGCGCCTCTGTAAAGCTCTCAAGCTCGGATACGACTGTGTCTATGGCTAGGTTGGTTATTCAATTCCGGGATTCATTAGATAATATCCTCGATGTCATCCAAGCCCCTAACAACTATGGTGTGTTTGAGACATGGAGTAAGATAGAGAATACTACCGTTCCAGCAAATACATACTCTATGGACGTGTTTGTTGTTACGGCCTCAAACAGCATAGGGACTGTGAGAGCGAAGAGAGCGATCCTCAACCGTGGTCCAATTGCTCTACCTTATGTAGCCCCATTTGAAGAAGGGGCTACGGTTGGTGCCCCGATTGGCACAAATGTTGGGAACGTTCCTGCCTCCGACGTCAACAAATGGTCCGCAATAACAGGGGACACCAAACCTGCCGACAACGCCACTGTTGGGGCGCCAGTTGGAACTGATGTAGCTGGTGTACCGGCTTATCAGGCCGTAAACGGCGGCGTAAGCCAGTTTACGGACATGATGCAATACGCCAACCAGGTGGAATTTAATGAAATCTGGAAGCAGGTTCCTGGGATACTGAGCTACGGTGAACTCAATTTCTACGGTGAGCCCACAGCCCCTGGCGGAAAATATGTATCAATCGGTAACGGTTCTGGTGATGATATGTACTGGGCCGCGGCCGAGGGCATCGCCCCCATCCCGTATGATCCAAATACGTTGTATGAGGTTTGGGTCGTTGTTAAGCGGTACTCCGGGTCAGGTCTCTTTTATTGTGGGTTAGAGGGCATAGCCCAGGACGGTGTGACAAGGATTAATGCCGGTGGGGCGGACAGCCCCTCTGGTCAGCACTACTTAGCTGCACAAGGCATTACTCCCCCAGCCTCTCAATGGACGCTGTACAGGGGTTACGTCAAGGGACACAGTGATACTGCCGGAGGGTATAGCCCCGATCCGAATAATCCGGGGGCGATGCGCACCGGCACGGCATTTATTAGGCCCATGTTTATCGTCAATTATAATCGTGAACCGGGCCGTGTGGGTATCACCGCGCTGGGGGTCAGGCCAATCTCGGGCACCCTGGCCGCGATGGATGAGGTGACACCAAGCGTCGTCAATATCCCTTATCTGTCATCGATTTCGCAGGATGTGGGCGAGGTAATCGCCGGTATCTTACGCTCTTCGGACAGTGATTTTTATGTGGACCTGGACAATAAGTATATCCAGATCAAGAGCGGCGGTTATACCCGTGTGATCGGGGCCGGGTTCGGTGTCGGAAATAAGTTCCTGGAATGGTATGGCGTTGATCGGGCCATCAATACAATGGACACAAGCAATTCAATTTTCCATTTGACGAACACAGGGGATGCCTATTTCGGGGGCAACCTGTCAGCAGGGACCCTTTATAACTCCATAACCGGGACAGAAGTCAATGTGCCGAGCAGCACGATCCTGGGACCGTTCGCATCAAATGGAGGCCCAATCACGATTACAGCAAGCTACAGCTGCAAGCACGAGGGTTACCGTGGCGGGTCCTCAAGTTACTCCGGCAGTATGTCTGCCACGATTAAGCTCTATAAGAAGGTCGGGGGTGGTGCTGAGACCCTGATCTGGACGAAGACTGTGACCGGGAGTATGACGGAGTTTATTTACGAATCTGAGTTTGATCGTACGGATTTCCAGTCGATCATGTCTGGAAGCTGGACCTATACAGACAATGATCAAGTGGTTCAAGCTCGGGAATATCGGATCGAGGTTACAACGCGGAGCTTATTCAGTGTTTCCGGTTCGGCAAGTCAGGCAGATGTTATCGATCAGCGGAAAACATTAACCAGTTCAGAATGATAGGAGGTGATTTATATGAGTGTTGGTACAACCCTGGCGATTGTTGCAGGTGCGGTCTTTGTCGTCTTTATTGGCGTCAAGCTTGCTAAGGGACGCACCCGCCCCTCATCCGGCGGTGGGGGTGGTCGTGATGATGACCGAAATATGAAGCGATTTTAATGGATCGCACGACAATGTGACCTCAAAGGGCTGGAAGATACTCCCTCCAGCCCTTTGCTTTTCGGGGAAAAAATATGCCGGCAGAAGATTTGAATAGCTGGGAAGTATTAAAATATCTTTGGGGCTTGCTGTCCGCCCCTATCTTTTGGCTTTGGCGGCGTCAGTCGGCCGTGGAGAAGAAGGTAGAGGATTCGGATAGGGATCTTTGGCGCCACCTGCACAAGACCCGGGCGGACCTGACCGGGCACAAGGTCCATGCGGTCAGCACGTTTGTGACCAAGGAGGACTACCGCGCGGATATGAGGGAGATCAAAGAGGACCTCAAAATTATTATCTCAAAACTGGACAGAAAGGCGGACAAATGATTTTGACCGAGCATTTTTCTCTACACGAATTCACCCGCAGCCAGGTGGCGGCCAGGAAGAAAATAAAAAATACGCCTGACATGGCCACAATTGAACGGATGCGCAGGCTTTGCCATTATGTCCTTGAGCCCTGCCGGCAGCATTTTAAAAGCCCAGTTATCATCACGTCAGGATATCGCTCGACCTATCTTAATCGAGCCATCGGCGGTGCCAAAGGGTCACAGCACGTCCTCGGTGAGGCGGCGGATATCTGGGTGGTGGGCAAGACAAACAGAGAGGTGTTTGAGTGGATTTTTAAAAATGTCGAATTTGATCAATTGATCTATGAATATCCGGGATCGAGCGGTTGGGTCCATGTCTCATATACCGCCGGCGATAATCGGCAAGAGGCTCTTGTTTATGACGGCAGGAAATATGACACATGGCCTTCCTGATCGGCTTTCTAGCAGGGGTGGCGGTTACCGTTTTGGCGGTCTGGATTATTATATTGCGGGTCATGAAAGGGCTGACCGATGACCAAGAGCTATAAAAGGGAGGTTGCGCTGTTTCTGCTGGCCTTTTGGTGTGCCCTGGTCGTCAAAGTGTTCTTTTTTGTGGAGGAACCGCAGTCCCTTGGCGACATTCTCGGGGACATCACCACGTTGCTGATCCCGTCCTGCCTCGCCGTTTTCGGGTTGGACAGCTGGATAAAGCATAAAAAATGATCACTCGAATTTTTGGGTTTGGGCTTAGTGGTCTGCTGCTGGCGGGGATGGGGTGGCTTATTCTGTCGCAATCGCGTCAGATCGGGGCGCTGAAAGAGACGGTATCTGCTCTCTCCACCGAAATCCACATCCGGGATATGCAAGAGGAAATATCACAAAAAAACAGCGATCTGCTGGCGCAGGAACGATCTGATCACGAGGCGGAAAAGCAAAGTCTTATCAACAAGATCAACCAGGAAAGGGCGAGATATGAAAAGGACGCTATTGCAGGCCCTTATGCTGTTGGCAATGCTGAATATGAATGGCTTGCTCGCTGGATGCGGCGCATCTGTGCCGATGGTGGTGGACAAGCCTGTGATTTATCATCCTCCGATTCCGACGGCGCCGCAACCAATTCTATAATCATCATCACGCCGGAGATGGCCGCCGCCTATCTCGATCTGTGTGAAGACGGGCAGGAGGATTTTTGCCGCTGGGCCGTGACCGGATTCACTGTCCAGGGCTGGGCAAATCTCAAAATCTATTTAGCGGGGCTCGAAGGCTATATTGCCGACCTTCGGGCGGCCCTTGATTATTATCGGCAGACACTTGATCAGATGGAGAAAGCACAATGAAGATCATGGATTTTATTGAATTGCGTTGGCTTAAAGGGCAGCGCACCAGGTTGTTTACCATTATCGGCTGCACGGCCTCGCTTGTTCTGGCCTTGATCAGCCTTATCGGCGGTGATCTTCCCGGCGCTGTTCAGGCCGGGCTTTTTTGGCTGCTGTTTGTGGCGAATGCCTGTGCCGGGGAGCACGGCGTTGATTGAGGATATTGTCGGGCCGGCGCTCACGGCCGTCCTGGCTCTCGCGCTGGCCCTATATCTGTTGCGGGTGCTTTCCACGCTTTATGCTCAAATCACTCTGCCGTTCGCGCTATGAGGATTGATTTGATTTTTATGGTCCTGTTTTTTATGGGTCTTGGCGTTTTATATGTCCGGCTTGTCGATCTTCTGGGGCAATTGATATGGCCGTGACGCGCCCCACAATCGAGATATTGACCTTTATAGTGAGATTTCCGGTCGCGGGGGGCTACAAGTCCCTGACATGTCAGGTCCAGGGCACGGATGTGGTGGCACCACTTGGCCTCGATTGGACTTTTACCCGCGACCGGGCTCATGAGATTTTCGATCAGATCGACGAAGTCAACCGCATTCCGGGCCTTATCGCGCGGATCAAATGGCTAAAAATTATGCGGGCCGGGCGCATGGACCAGCCACACTGGTGGGATGTGGCCATGCGCGCGCCCTGTCCGCCGCCGGGTCATCGTCCCGGCCCAAAGTTAATATAGGAGAAACAACAAAATGACGTTTTATACAAATGATTACGTGCTGGACGCGGCGTTGGACAAGATTGCCGAGGCCGATCAGGCGGTGATCTGTTCCGGTGTGCCGGCGGATTTTTATGGAGCCGTGCGGCCGGATATCTGGGCGGCAAGTCAGGCCTATATTGTGGGCGATGTGGTGCGCCCGACGGTTGAGGGCGATTTTGTCTATAAGGCGACAACGATTACCGGCGGCGGTCTGAGTGGTGCTGTTGAGCCGACATGGCCCGCTGCCGCCGGACAAACGGTTGTAGATAATGAGGTCACCTGGGAGGCCGTGGCGACAAATGGGCATGCGGCATCTGCGCTATCGGCCCCGGATTACACAAAAGCCGACGGAGACATTGACGGGCGCAAGGTGACGGTCGCGGAAAAGACGGGCCTGGCCATTTATCGGACGGCGCCGGATATTGCAAAGGCGGACCATATTGCCTTTGTGGATCGGGTAAACAGGCGGCTGTTATGGGTGACGGAGATCGAGCCTGATCAGGGATTATCCGCTGGCGGCACAGTAAATATTCCGTCGGTTTATTACGGGGTTCGGGACGCCGTTGCGGCGCCGTGATTTAAGGCACAAGGAGATGTAAGAGATGCCGATTGATTTGACCGATAAAGAGTTTGAGGCGTTGAGGGTGCAGTCTGAAAATATGATGAGGCGCCTGTATGAGATGTATCAGGAAGCGAAACGAATGGGCGACGTCTTGAATATCCGCGAGGTGTTTCTTGCGCCGCAGTTCCTGGCCCTCCCTCAAGACGAGCGGGATGCTTTCGTGCGGGGGTTCGCGTTGACGTTTCACTTTTCGAGGAATCTGATGGAGGCTACGTTGCCGATGATTGACCCTGTGGCACATACTGACCAGCCGGAAACATTCCGCGGAAAGGATGCCGCGGCAGATTTCCTCCCGGGGAAAAATTTTATTCATCCTTAGAGGAGTAAAAGTTATGAATTTAACAGATGCGCTCGTTGGGCAAACGGATGTGGCGACGGCCCTTGCCTATCTCACCGAGATGGTGCCTGGCCCGCGCCGCCTCGTGCCTGTCTCTAGTGTCAAAGCCTGGGCGCTCAAGCAGGGTACGTTGATGTACGATCTTAAAGTGGTCCGGGATGGGGGCGGCCCGGTTTCTCCACTCGCCGATACTATACTTGAGGCTATAGGGGTTAATATGCCTGATTGGAATATGGAAGATTCAGAGAATGTTGCCTTGATGGATCAAGCGGTCTCGGCCGGGATTCTTACCCTACAGCAGAAGGCTGAGCTTGTGGCGTTGGCAGACACAAAAATCCCTCGTTGGCGTGATCTTGGGCTTACACGCATGCCCGTGCGGTGGGAAGTTGAGGAGGTCATCAATGGCTAGTATCACACAATCCTTTAGCACGCCATCGGTTATATCAATTAACCTTACCAGTTTAGGTGACGGCTCAGCGGTTGATAGTATGGCTCTTGACAACAGTGGTGGAGACATTGATGGGCTACTCGAAATTAAGACAACTGGCACGTCTGGTAGCACGGACTATTTGGATATTTATGTGCTTGAGAGTATCGACAATGTTGATTTTGAAACATCCGCCCAAGCCCGTTATGTGGGGTCTGTCGCGATGAACGGGACGACGGCGGTCGTTGCTGTGATGCGGCTTGAAAGAATGGCCCCTTATTTCAAAGTACGTGTGATTAACAATAGCGGAGGTGCCTTGTCCGCGACCGGCAGTGACCATTCAATTAGTCTGTCCGGGATCAAGTATGTATCAGCTTAGTCGGTCTGACTTCGATAAACACCTAAACACTACACACCCCCTTGCCAAGGGTTTGTCAGCAGCATATTTTCCACGGGGGCATGTTCGGCCAGCTCTGCATGATCTGGCGAACCCTGGAGAACGGCTGGATAAGATCGACCTGAAGGGAAACTTGTCCTGGGTTGAAGGCCGCCTGGCCATATATTCAACCCATCTGGGCGCGGATGACGACTATCTGATCAGCACAGCAGAGTTTGCTAATGTGGGGTCAAGTGCCGTAGTGGCGCAGACGATTGCCCTCAAATTCGTATACCACCCCTATGCATCATCCAGCAACTATGGAACAATCCTGACTGAAACGTTCGGTCGTTGGAGATGCGGAATAAAGGGGGGAACGTCTCTCAGCGCTGGATATCATGGGGGGAATGGTTATTGGTATTATTACACGTCGCCTCTTCCGGGGTTGTCTGACGGTGATGATATTTTTATTGTCATCCACATTGAGCGGGATCCAGATCGTCTCGCTGTTTATTACTCAATAAACGGGGCCCCCTTGGTTGACGCCTCGATCGGCGCGACAATCACCGGATCCCTGGGGTATATAGGTGGTGGTTCAGCCCCTTCGCGGAGTAAATTAACAATAGGTAATAACAGTTCATATACCTATGCATACCACCAGCCGCTAGACCTGGAATACTGTTGCCTGTGGACCAATCAGCGCTTTTCTGACCATCAATTAAGGATATTTCCGGCGCAAATCCCAAAACTGATAGAAGATAGGGATTTTTATTGGTATCGACAGGCAGGGGGTGGGGGCGCAGTATCTGTTGCTGCGCGGGATGTTGTTGCCTGGCCTTATGCGGACAATGGGATTGTCGGTCATTTATATGATCTTTCTGGTGTTGCGCCGGGCGTTGTGTCACACGTTTCTTCCGGAGGAATATTGACGGCAAAATACTCGGTTACCACTTCCCCGGTAAAAAATCAGGCGGTTGCAGATGCGCCGATGGTTGGTGTGACCTATGCGATTAGCGGCAATTTTTTGGCGTCTGCCGCAGAGGTGTCGTTCGACGCGATTAGTGCGGCATACCAGATTAATGGTCGTCCTGCATGGTCCGGAACAGAGGTGGCGTCAGGGTTTTTTGGCAATATCGTAACTCTGTCTCCCCGAGATATCCAGTCTTCTGTTGTGGCCGGCGGCGGCGCACTCGATGTGAGTTATGTCATGGGCGTTATGGCTTTGGAGTCAATTCCAGCTGTGGATTTGGGGGCATTATCCGTGGAGTATGGCCTGGTGGCGGTTGATGCTCATGGCCAAATAAACATGGATATCGTCTCCGCCACGCCGATCTATAGCCTTGCGGCCGATGATTCTGTTATGCAGGCTAATATATCGCACACATTTTTGTCCCCACCCAAATATCAAGCTATATCGACAAATATATATTCTATAGTGCATTTGAGTGTGGCGTTTATGGAGGGGTATGTCCTGACCTGGCCGCTAGAGACGCATTACATTGTCGAGGCGGAGCAAAGACATCTAATTGCCGATTCCGAGGACCGTTACCTGTTGACGGCCCCAGAATCGCGTTACCTATTTGTGTGAGAGGAAAAAATGATTACGTATAAAAAAGGCAACAGATTCCCGGACAAGGCGGCAGATGCCCAGAAAATATACTCTTTATTTTTTCGGGATCAAATGGATCTGGATGAAAGCATCACGGCCGTGACCTGGTCCAGCGATCCAACAGGGCTTCTTTTTATCAATCCCCAGCAACAAGGGCGGGTCGCGACGGTGATGATTGGCGGGGGCGTCGGCGGGCAGGATTATGATGTAATTTGCAAGATCTATACAAATAAAGGACAACAAAACATTGAAGCTAGAAAAAAACTTAATATTAAGGGATAGTTATCCCTTTTATGAGTTTACGGCCTAGTCGAGATATTTTGTTCTTTATGTTCTTTTAAATACAGGCATGCCAGTACTGTCCGGTGATCAATATTATTGATTCCTCGCTCAAGCTTTCCATAAGCTTCCCGGGTGATATCCAGCGCTGCGGCCGCAGCTACCTGGGTCAAGCCCATTTCCTTTCGCCATTTCTTCAGATCGTTACCTGACCATTTTAATTGCTTTTTCATCAATAAAACCCTATATTGATATTTGAGGCTTTGGGGGTGATTTCTCACCCCCGCCGCCTTGCTAAAGAATGGGTCGCTTTATCTCTATGGTCAGTGAGAAGCGACCCTTTTCTTTTTGCAAGAGGATTGAGAAGTCAAATTTAAGAAACTTAAACATCCTTCTTTTCTCCTCTGTTTATCAACAAGGACCATTCCCTGTTGACAAGAATTATAATATGGGAACTTAGTTCTCATGTCAACATAAAAAGGAAACTTAATTCCCTTTTTCTCGGGTGCTGAAATAATGATAGGATCCCAAGCTTATAATCGGGCCCAGCCTGTGATGATGCACTGGGACGAAATGGCGGAAGAAATGACCGTCCGTCGTGATTATTTCTATTCACAGGTCCACAGGGCGAATATGCGGGACCAGGAAAAACCGTTTCCAATTTCGGTTAAAAGTGGCCATTTATAGGTGGCTTTTTGATTGGTTGGCAGGAAATGATTTGCTTTAATATCAATGGGTTAGTTTGTTTTGCCTAGAACTTTTAATCAGTAGGTCGAAGGTTCGAATCCTTCAGGGCTCACCAATTTAGAAACCCTTGGGTATCAATGCGTTAGCAGGTATCCAAGGGTTTTTTTATTTGAGGTTTTCTCCCTCTGTGGTACAAAATCTCTGCTTTTTTCAAGCTATTGAAAATATCGGGAAACTTTTTTGAGCGTTTTTCAGCTTTGTACCAATTTTTTACCACAAAGGCCCTCCATGGCCTGATTCACGGCCTGTTCATAGGACCCATCGTCAGGGAACAAATTCCCGTATAGGTCGTGGGTCACACTAATGGTGCTATGTCCCATATATTGCATGATTTCCTTTGGGTTGGCGCCCTGTTGATGCACACGGACATAGCTGTTGTCGATCATGATGAGGTTACCGTCATGGACCTGAAGGATCGCGTCGAAAAGCCGCTGACAGACACCCGCCTTTCGCCACTGAGCAAACCGATTAGTGAACAAACCGATTATAGCAAGTGGTGCAGGGACCATAGCGCTCGGGAATATCCACCTATGGCATGGTCAGCCCGAAACCGCCAAAGTGCCGTTAAGCCTCTTTGGGAAGCACGTTTAGGGGGGTGACTTAGTTTGCTGCTGCAAAAGCCGGGAAGCGCAGAGAAACGCTGTCGTGCGATTACATAGTGGCGGAGAGGGTGGGATTCGAACCCACGAAGGGCTTGCACCCTTGCCGGTTTTCAAGACCGGTGCATTCAACCACTCTGCCACCTCTCCGTAGCGAATGAAATGCCGTGGGCTAGGATTTATCTTATCACAAGTATCAGGTCAAGATCCGAATTCACAAGTTTTTAATAATGGCTTGTAAATATGGTGCAAATGGTCTTTTATGCCATGATATGGTCACGATTTGGGAACAGCATGAGCTTCCGTTCTTGTCGGGGGCTGATATAAGAATCCATGTCCCAAACCCATGAGGCGAACATGGACAGTTTGACCAAACCGCAAGAACGCAACACAGGGGCTGTGCAGGTAATAACCGCAAAACAGGGGCTATTCAGGCAAAATGAGATATACCGTACTGTTGATGGGGTTGATCGGGATCCTGTTAAATATTGGGGCAGCGCAGGCAAAAGACAGCATTCCCGCCAACCCCCTGAGTTTTGAACAATGGCTTGAAGAACTGAAACAGGAAGCCCGTGAGCAAGGCATATCCGAAAACACCCTTGCCGTGGCCCTGGACGGTGTTCAACCGGTACCGAAAATCATAGAACTAGACCGCCGCCAGCCTGAATTTACCCAGACCTTTGCCGAATATATCGGCCGTCGGGTCAGTCCGGCCCGTATTGAACTCGGCCGGAAAAAAATGGCTGAGCACCAGGAGGTGCTGACCAAAGTGGGGCGCGACATGGGGGTACAACCCCGCTTTATTGCCGCCATATGGGGTATGGAGACCAATTACGGCAGGTATACCGGCGGCTATTATGTGATCGAAGCCCTGGCCACCCTGGCGTATGACATGCGCCGGCCCGCTTTTTTCCGGCGGGAACTGTTACGGGCGCTGGAGATTCTTGATCAGGGGCATATTGACCCGAAAAATATGAAGGGGTCCTGGGCCGGGGCGATGGGGCAGGGGCAGTTCATGCCGTCAAGCTTTTTCACCTTTGCCTATGATTACAACCGTGATGGCCGGAAGGATATTTGGGTGGATCAGGCCGATGTGTTTGCTTCGATCGCCAATTATCTGAAAAAACATGGCTGGCGCGAAGACCGCACCTGGGGTCGCGAGGTGCGTCTGCCGGAAGATGTGGAAGGGTTATGGGAAAAGGTCAAGCAGACCGAACCACCACGTAGCTGTAGGCGTGCTCTGAAACATCACAGCCGCCAGCTCAGTCTCAAGGAATGGTCCGAACTGGGCGTGAAAACCATTTATGGTTCTGATCTGCCCGATGTGGGGGATCGGGATTTCAAGGCATCGTTGGTCATGCCGGCGGGCAAGGACGGGCCTGCCTACCTGACATACCGGAACTTCCGGGCTATACTCAGCTATAATTGTTCAAACTATTATGCACTTGGGGTGAGTTTGCTGTCGGATCAACTGAAATGAAGTTACTGAACCGTTTGGGAAAATATTTAGGACTGTGTATGCTGCTTCTGGGACTTGCCGCGTGTTCCAGCGGCCCCCGTTCTTATGAAACGCCGCCAGCGGGGCAGGGCAGTTACAAAGTGGGAAAGCCCTATAAGGTCGCAGGCAAGGTGTATTATCCCAAGGAAGACCCCACATATTCCGCCGTGGGGCTTGCCTCTTGGTACGGGCCCAAATTTCACGGGCGCAAGACGGCCAATGGGGAAATTTTTGACATGAACGCCCTGACCGCCGCCCATACCACTTTACCGATGCCAAGTTATGTGCGGGTGACCAATCTGGAAAACGGGCGTTCCCTGATTCTCAGGGTTAATGATCGCGGGCCATTTGTGGGTAACCGCCTGATCGACGTTTCGCGGCGTGCAGCCCAGCTTCTGGGATTTGAACGCCAAGGAGTTACCAAAGTTCGTGTGGAAGCCGTCCCCGGTCCTGATGCCGCCCCGGTCTATGTCAGACGACAAACTCCACCATCCTCATCCTCGCCGTCCTCATCCTCACTGGCTCAGCCCGCTCCCAAACGCGCCCCTGTGGTCGTGGCCGAAGAAACAACGCCAACGTCCCCGCCACCGGCCGTGGAGGTGGAAAAGCTTGTCTCTTCTCCACCGCAACAGGAAACGGCACACAAGGAATATGATCTGAAAACGATTTATGTACAGATCGGGGCTTTTGCCGACAAACTCCGGGCTGAAGCCGTGGCGGATGGCATCCGCCATGTAGGGCAGACCCTGCTGGAGCTTGTTGATGTCAACGGCCAGAAACTCTACCGTGTACGCATCGGACCGCTTGAGTCCAGGGAACAGGCAGATGTTACCCTGGGGCGTGTGTTGGCCTGGGGACATAATACGGCCCGAATAGTGATGGACTAACCCTGTTCCGGCATAACCGGTTTGAAATACTAAGTTTAACAAATAAAGACGAGAAACGGATAAATGGTTGATCTCAAAAGATCCTTCTTCACCATTCTGATGGTTTTTCTAAGTGCCCAAGGAGGGACCTCTGCGGCCTTTGGCGCCCAGAATATCCAGACCATTGCGGAACATGCCATCCTGATCGAAGGCGCGACAGGAGATGTGTTGTTTGCCAAGGAGCCCGACACCCCGATGGCGCCATCTTCCATGAGCAAGCTGCTTACGGTCTATATCGCCTTTGAAAAGCTCCGGGACGGGGTGATCACCCTCAATGATGAAATCGAGGTCAGCGAAGCAGCCTGGCGGAAATGGCGCCTTAAAGGCTCCACCATGTTTCTCAAGGCCGGTGACCGGGTCACGGTTCACGATCTTTTGATGGGGATCATTGTGCAAAGCGGCAATGATGCCTGTGTGGTCCTGGCAGAAGGGCTGGCAGGCTCGGAAGCGGTCTTCGTGGACTGGATGAACGAAAAAGCCCGCGAACTTGGCATGACAAACACCCATATGGTGAACAGCAATGGCTGGCCGGATGAAAACCATTACATGTCGGCGCGGGATCTGGCGATCCTGGCTCAGAAAATGATCGCCAATTTTCCAGAATATTATGCCATGTTTGCGGAAAAAGAATTCACCTATAACGATATTCGCCAAACCAACCGCAATCCCATCCTTTATAGCATGCCGGAAGCGGACGGCCTAAAAACCGGTCATACAGAAGCGGCGGGGTTCGGGCTTGTGGCTTCGGCCAAACGGGATGACCGGCGGCTGATTCTGGTGGTCAATGGGTTGCCCAGCGAACGGGCCCGAGCGCGGGAATCCGAACGGCTTCTGAATTATGGATTCCGTAACTTTGATGTTTACAACCTGCTGCAGGCGGGAAAAACGCTTGATTATGCCAATGTGTGGCTGGGGGAAAAGGATCAGGTGCCGTTAGTGTTGGAACAGGATGTCACCCTGTCTATGAGCCGTGAAGCGCGTCGCAAGATGAAAGCCAAGGTAATTTACGAAGGGCCCATTGCGGCGCCGATCGTGAAGGGACAGCCTGTGGCCATGCTGGAGATCTCATCTCCTCATATGGAATCGGTACGTCTGCCGCTGGTGGCCGGCGAAGATGTCGGAAAACTGGGTGGTTTTAACCGCTTGAAAGCTGCTCTGAACTATATGCTGATAGGGTCCTCAGGCCGTGGCCGATAAAACACTTGCCCATTCTGGTTCGTCGTTTAAGGGCCGCTTTATTACCTTTGAAGGCGGGGAAGGGGTGGGCAAGTCCACCCAGGCCTTGCGGCTCAGGGAAAGGCTGGAACACCACGGGATAGAAGTGGTGTTGACCCGGGAGCCAGGCGGGGCGCCGGGGGCGGAAGCAATTCGTGGGCTTCTGGTAACCGGTGGCACGGATAAATGGACCCCCATGACCGAAACCCTGTTGCATTATGCGGCCCGGCGCGACCATCTGGATCGGACGGTGCTGCCGGCATTACGGGCAGGGAAATGGGTTATCTGTGATCGTTATGCCGATTCCACCCTGGCGTATCAGGGATATGCCCAAGGGCTTGGGGTGGATAGGATTCTTGACCTGCATAAGATCGTGACCGACAACTTCTGGCCTGACTTTACCCTGCTTTTGAATGGCGGGGCCTCGTTGGGGTTAGAGCGGGCCAGAATGCGGCAAGAGACGGAGACAGGGCAACAGCGCGAAGACCGGTATGAAAGAATGGGGAAGGGATTCCACGAAAAACTGCGTGAGGCCTTTCTTGATATTGCCGCGAAAAACCCGCAGCGGATTACCGTGATCGCTGCGGAAGGCCGTGTCGACGACGTGGAAGAACGCATCTGGCAGTGTGTGAAAGACCGGTTTGGACTGGAGTGAGGGCAATGGAAGAACTTGAAATGGTCCCCCATGCCCGCCTGTGTCGGGAAGTTATCGGGCATGAGGCGGCTTCACGCCTGTTCCTTGATGCCTTTAATGCCGACAAACTGCATCATGCGTGGATGATCACCGGCCCGCGTGGTATTGGTAAGGCCTCGCTGGCTTATCACATGGCGCGGTTTTTATTGCATCATGCGCCGACAAAGGAAGCAGGCGGCGGTCTTTTTGGCGACACCCTGGAAAAGACGGCGCTTACAACTCTGGCTACTGATCCCGAAAGCCGGACCAATCAATTGATTAATGCGGGAAGTCATCCTGACCTGTTGAGCATAGAACGGGGCATGGACGAAAAAACCGGCAAACGGCGCAAGGAGATTGTCATTGACGAGGTGCGCCGGCTTCAGGGGTTTTTTAATACCACCTCCAGCGACGGGGGCTGGCGCATCGCCATCATAGACAGTGCCGATGAAATGAATCGTAATGCGGCCAACGCCTTACTGAAGGTTCTTGAAGAACCTCCTCGTCATGCTTTGCTTTTCATTCTGGCGCATGCGCCGGGCCGACTGTTGCCCACCATCAGGTCGAGATGCCGTCAGATGCGTCTGAAACCGCTCACGGATCAGGCCGTGGCTGAAATTTTGCGGCGGGAAAATCCAGAGCTTCCCGAAGAGGAGCTTGCGGGCTATGCCGTACTTAGCGAAGGCAGCCCGGGATATGCGCTGAGCCTGGTGCATCAGAAGGGACTGGAGCTTTACAGTCAAATACTTTCGCTATTATCCACTCTGCCAGAGGTGAACGTGCCGGCCCTGCATGTGTTGGCCGGCGAACTGGCCGGGCGCAATAATCAAGACAGATTCCGTCTGTTTGGAGAGCTTTTGCTGCGTTTCATGAACCGCATGACCCGGCATGCAGCATTATCCGCCCAGGAGCAGGTCTCGTCCGTTCATCCGGTGATGACAGGGGAGCTTGAGCTTATGGCGTCGCTCGGTCAAAGAATTCCGCTTGATCAATGGGGCGAGCTATGGGAAAAGGTTAGCCAATTAATAACCCGCACCGATGCCGTCAACCTGGATCGGAAACTTGTCGTCATCAACATTTTTTCCATGATCAGCCAGACGGTGAAGGGTTAATTTTATCAGGAATTAACCGGAGTAACTGGATTATGTCGTCTGCTTTTTACATTACGACGCCCATCTATTATGTGAATGACAAACCGCATATTGGCCATGCCTATACCACGCTGGCCTGTGATGTTCTTGCGCGTTTTAAACGGCTGGACGGGTATGAAGTGATGTTTCTGACGGGCACGGACGAACATGGTCAGAAAGTCGAAAAATCCGCTCGGGCCGCCGGCAAGACGCCGCAGGAATTCTGTGATGATGTGTCTCAGGGATTCCGTAAGCTGGCCACGTTCATGAATTTTTCCAATGATGATTTTATCCGCACTACTGAAGAACGTCACAAACGGGCGGTTCAGGCGTTGTGGCGAAAACTGGAAGATAATGGTCAGATCTATCTGGATAAATATGCCGGATGGTATTCGGTGCGTGATGAAGCCTTTTATGCTGAAAGCGAACTGATCGAGGGGGAAAGCGGTGAAAAGCTGGCGCCTACGGGCGCGCCAGTGGAATGGGTGGAAGAAGAGAGTTATTTTTTCCGTCTTTCCGCCTGGGGGGAGGAGCTTCTCAAATGGTATGACACGCTGCCGGAGGCGGTCCTGCCCAAAAGTCGCCGCAACGAAGTGAAAAGTTTTGTGGAAGGGGGGCTCAGGGATCTGTCCATTTCCCGCACCAGTTTTCAGTGGGGCGTGCCGGTGCCGGGCAATGACAAACACATCATGTATGTCTGGATTGACGCGCTGACCAATTATCTGACGGCCGTGGGTTACCCGGATATGGACAGCGCTATTTTCCGCAAATTCTGGCCCGCCGATATGCATATGGTGGGCAAGGATATTCTGCGGTTTCATGCGGTCTACTGGCCGGCTTTTCTTATGGCGGCCGAAATTCCCTTGCCCCGGCGTATTTTTGCCCATGGCTGGTGGACCAATGAGGGACAGAAAATATCCAAATCCATTGGTAACGTGATTGACCCGTTCCAGATTGTTGAGGAATTCGGTCTGGACCAGGTGCGCTATTTCCTGATGCGGGAAGTGCCGTTTGGCAATGATGGGGATTATTCCCGGCAGGCCATGATCAACCGCATCAACAGCGATCTGGCCAATGATCTGGGCAATCTGGCCCAGCGCAGCCTCAGCATGATCTACAAAAATTGTGAATCTCGTATCCCCGTCCCCGGTACGTTAACGCAGGCCGATCGTGATATTCTCGCTGCTGCCGACGGGCTTTTGGAAAAAGTGCGTGAAAAAATGGACGAGCAGGCCTTTCACCAGGCGCTGGAAGTTATCTGGAAGGTTGTTTCTGACGCGAATGGGTATTTTGCGGGGCAGGAACCTTGGGCGCTCAAGAAAACCGATCCGGAACGCATGGGTACAGTATTGTATGTCACTGCAGAAGTTATTCGCCAGGTGGGAATCCTTATTCAGCCGTTCATGCCCGATAGTGCAGCAAAAATGCTGGATCAGCTGAACCTCGACCCGGCAGCGCGCGGTTTTGACCAATTGGGCGAAACCGGCCGTCTGCCAAGCGGTACAGTCCTGGACAAGCCGCAAGGAGTCTTCCCCCGATTTGTTGAACAAGAGGCTTGAAAGAGATGCTTGTCGACAGCCATTGCCATTTAAATTACGGCAGCATGACAGAGGATATGCCCGGTGTCATGCAACGGGCCCGCGAGGCAGGGGTCGGCGCGATGCTGGCCATCAATGCCCGGCTTAGCGAATATGACGAGGTGCTGGCCATCGCCCGGCAGTATGATCATGTCTGGTGTACGGTGGGCAGCCACCCCCATGAGGCGGAAAATGAACCCGGAATTACGGCGGAACAGCTGATTGAAAAGGCTCAGCCGGAAAAGGTCGTCGGTATTGGCGAAAGCGGGCTGGATTATTATTACGATCATGCGCCGCGCCACTTACAACAGGAAAATTTCCGGGCTCATATTGCCGCCAGCCGGGAAACTGGTCTGCCGCTGATTGTGCACTCCAGGGATGCTGATGCCGATACGGCCCGGATCATGAAAGAAGAAATGGACAAGGGCGCCTATCCGGCGGTCATTCACTGTTTTACCGCCAGTCGCGCCTTTGCCGAGGCGGCGCTGGAGATGGGGTGTTATATTTCCATTTCCGGGATCGTTACGTTCAAAAACGCTACGGATCTTCGGGAAACGGTAAGGATCATCCCCCACGACCGGTTGTTGGTTGAAACGGACGCGCCTTATCTAGCACCGGTGCCCAAACGCGGCAAACCTAATGAGCCGGCTTATGTGAAATATACGGCCGCCTTTCTGGCTGACCTGCTGGGACTGTCTTATGAAGAACTGGCCCGGATCACCACGGAAAACTTCTTTGCCCTGTTCCATAAGGCGCGTCATAAGGCGTGTCTGTCGGAAGGGGAAAACTGATGAAGGTGACTATTCTGGGCTGTGGCACTTCGGGCGGCGTGCCGCGGATCGGCAATATCTGGGGCGTATGTGATCGCAACAATCCGAAAAACCGCCGCCGGCGGTCTTCCATCTACGTGGAAGAGCAGGGCACGGCACTGCTTGTTGATACGTCACCGGATCTCAGGGAACAATGCCTGGATGCGGGCATTACCCGCCTTGACGGGGTTTTGTATACCCACGATCATGCGGATCATACGCATGGCATAGACGATTTGCGAGGGATTTTTCAATGTATGAAAAAACGCGTGGACGTTTATGCCGGCCCGGAAACCCGCGCCGTTCTGAAGCGGCGTTTTGACTATATTTTCACCAGTCAGGGGGGATATCCGGCGATTGCCAACATGCATGAAATTGAGACGTCCCCCTTTCGCATCGGTGCCATTGACATACAGCCGTTTTTGCAAAACCACGGCAACACCACATCATATGGTTTCCGTTTGAATAAAGTGGCTTATAGCACAGATTTTAATGTGATACCTGAAGAAAGTCACAAATATCTCCATAACCTGGATTTATGGGTTGTTGATGCCTTGCGGCCGGAACCGCATCCGACCCACACCCATCTTGAAAGGACCTTGGATTATATCAAGCTTTTTAAGCCCAAGCGGGCGGTGCTCACGCACATGACCTGGGATATGGATTATGCAACTTTGAAAAAACAGCTTCCCGGGCACATCGAACCTGCTTATGATGGCATGGTAATCAACCTGTAGTCGCCATCAGCCCTGTCCTGAGTTATTCATGCCCCGTGAAAAACTGAATATTTTTCTTCTCAGCCTGTGCCAGGCGTTGATGCTGGCCTCCACCATGACGCTGCTGACCTATTCGGCGCTGGTCGGCAAAATGCTGTCTCCGGACCCGGTATGGGCGGCATTGCCAGTGGCGACGGCGGTACTGGGATCGGCATTATCTGCGGTGCCGGCGTCCTATTTCATGAGAAAGTTCGGGCGCAAACGGGGGTTTCAGATCGGGGCCCTGAATGCGCTGACCAGCGGGGCGCTGGCTCTGTATGCTTTGATCCGGCAGGATTTTATCCTGTTTTGTCTGGCGACCTGGTTTCACGGGAATTATCAGGCCTTTGCGGCCTTTTATCGCTTTACCGCCATGGAAGTGAGTTCGCCGAACCGCCAGAAACAGGCGGTTTCCTTTGTCCTCGCGGGCGGTATCGCTGCGGCTCTCCTGACTCCTACCATTACGGGATATTTCACCTCAGTTCTGGAACCTTTAACTTTTGCCGGTCCCTATGCGCTGGTGCTTTGCCTTAGCCTTCTGGCGCAAATTCCGATCGCCCTGTTAAGGGTTCCGCATAAGGTTCAGCCGATGGTTCATGACGGCAACGGCAGACGTAATATGCCGGTGCCTTCCAGCCAGAAAACCCCTTGGGGCGTTCTGCGACGCCCAACTTTTATTTGCGCCTGTCTGAATGCGGGTGGCGGATATCTGCTGATGTCTTTTGTGATGACTGCTTCCCCGCTGGCGGTGATGTTCTGCGGATACCAGACCACCGATGCCGCCATGGTCATACAGGTTCATGTTCTTGCCATGTTCGCTCCTGCCTTTGTGACAGGCTCACTGATTGCGCGATTCGGTGCGGTCCCGATTATTTTTCTGGGTATGGCCAGTTACGCCATCGCTGCGGCAGTGGCCATTTACGATATTGAACTCAGCAATTTTTATCTGTCTTTGGCGCTGGTTGGTATTGGCTGGAATTTTATGTTTACGGCGGGAACAACGCTGCTCGCCGAGGCCCATACGGAAGCGGAAAAGACGTTTGCCCAGGGCGTCAACGATTTTCTGGTGTACAGTATGATGGCAGCGGCGTCGCTCAGTTCGGGGTATATTTTTGAAACGCTGGGGTGGACCCGCCTTAATCTGATCGTCTATGCGGTCCTGTTATTTTTATTTTTGGTGACGCTCTGGTATGTTGTCTCCCACAGCAAACCCAGAACATCCTCGGCCGAAAAGAAGGGAGAGGCGGCATGAAAGCCCTCAAAAACCTTATTATCGTGGGAATGGCGTTGTGCCTGTCTATTATGGCGGCTGGCATGCTCAGGGCTGAAGAGAGAATAATACCGGTGGTGATTAAAACCAGTTTGGGTGATATTACCGTTGCGCTGTATCCGGACCGGGCCCCAGTAACAGTGGATAATTTTCTCAAGAATATGGAGGCGGGGTTGTATAGGGGCGGCCTTTTTTACCGGGCTGTCCGGCTGGATAATCAACGCCCGGCCGAAACGACCATCACCCTGATTCAGGGAGGGCGAAACCGCGCCGTTGAGGCCCGCCCGCCCATTGTTCATGAGACCACAGAGCAGACCGGCATTTTGCACCGGGATGGCGTGATTTCCATGGCGCGACTTGCCCCAGGTACGGCGGACAGTGAATTTTTTATCACCATAGGCGATAACCCGGCGCTTGACTATGGCAGTGACCGCAATCCGGACCGGCAGGGCTATGCCGCTTTTGGCGTTGTCATTTCCGGTATGGATGTGGTGCGCAAAATCCAGCAGCAGCCCACCACGGCACCGGTGGCGGACCCGGCATCTCCCGTACGCAATCAGATCATGAGCCGGCCTGTGGAAATCCTTGACATCGTGCGGAAATGAGTATGCCCCTGAACAATCAGGAAAAACTTCTTCATGAATCCAAAAGCTGGCTCAAGGATGTTTTACGTCTGTATCAGGTGTCGCGGGAAATGTGGCGCGGGTTCAGCCTTTTGCGAAACATCGGTCCGTGCATCACCATTTTCGGATCGGCCCGTTTTGACGAACAACACCCATATTACCATCAGACCCGGACGCTGGCCGGCCGCCTTGGCCGGGCCGGATTTTCCATCATGACCGGTGGCGGGCCGGGCATTATGGAAGCCGCCAACAGGGGAGCGCAGGAAAACGGCGCCCTGTCCATCGGCTGCAATATTCATCTGCCGCGGGAACAGGCGCCCAATCCCTATTTGGACATCAGCGCCACGTTTAAATATTTTTTCGTGCGCAAGCTGATGCTGGTGCGCTACTCACAGGGGTTTGTGCTGATGCCCGGCGGGTTCGGTACATTGGATGAAATGTTTGAAACGCTCACCCTGATGCAAACCGGGAAGGTACGTAACTTTCCGGTCATCGCCTTTGGGCAGGACTATTGGCAGGAGCTGATCCCTTTTCTGGAAAAAACCATGATCCGCTATGGCACCATTGACACTTTCGATCTCAATCTCATCCGGGGTACCGATGATGTTGATGAAGTGGTGGCGATCATGCAAAACGAAACCTGCGAAGAGATGATTTTAGCCTGATGACCAGCGCTTTCCGGAACTTAGAGTGAATTGTGAATAGGTTGGCTCAATTTACTCTATAGCAGTGCGCCTCCGGCCAGCCCCGCCACAATGACAATGGCCCAGGCCGGGATGTTCCAGTGTTTGAGCGCAATGAAACTCACCGCTGCGATGGCCAGAGTGGCGGTTCCCGTTATGCCTTCCGCAAAAACAGGGTCGTAAAGGGCGGCGGCGAGCAGGCCGACCACAGCGGCATTGACGCCAGTCATGGCCTTGCGGGCCCGTGACATGCGCCGCATGCGATTCCACAACGGCAAGCCGCCGGTTATCAGAAAAAAGGACGGCAGAAAAATGCCCAGTGTGGCAATACCGGCCTTGGCGGTGGCGGGCAGGGGGCCAGCGGCAATGGCGCCCAGATAGCTGGAAAAAGTGAAAAGCGGGCCGGGTACGGCCTGGGCAAGACCGTATCCGGCCAGAAAATCTTCGCGGCTGACCAGTCCGGTTTGCACCATTTCCGCCTGTAATAGCGGCAAAACCACGTGCCCGCCGCCAAAGACCAAGGCGCCGGCCCGGTAAAAACTGTCCAGAAGGGTAAGGCCCTGTGCGGGGGTGAAAGTGGCGACAACCGGCAGGACAACCATTAGTGTTGCAAAAAGGATCAGCAAAAATGCCGCTGTACCGGCCCTGGTATTTCCCCCGAGCTTGTGGTTATCCTGCTGTGTTTGGGGGGCGTGACGGCACCAGAATGTGCCAAGGAATCCCCCAATAAGAATGGCCGTGACCTGACCGACAGCACCGGGAATAAGGAAAACCACGAGCAGGGCAACAAGGGCAATGCTGGCTGTGCGCCGGTCTGGCGTGAGAGAGGAAGCCATACCCAGCAGCGCCTGAGCCACGATGGCCACGGTTGCGGCTTTGAGACCTAAAATCCAGCCTCCCCCCAGAAGATCACTATACTGGTTGACCCCATAGGCAAAACCAAACATTATCAGGGCAGAAGGCAGGGTAAAGGCCACCCAGGCAGCGAACATGCCACCATATCCGCCTTTGCTGAGGCCGATGGCCATGCCAACCTGACTGGAAGCGGGTCCCGGAAGAAACTGGCAAAAGGCAATCAGATCCGCATAGGCCTGATCGCTGATCCAGCGTCGTCTTTTGACAAATTCATCCCGAAAATATCCCAGATGTGCGACCGGCCCGCCAAAGGAGGTACAGCCCAGTAGCAAAAACCGCCAGAAAATTTCCGTTACGCCAATTGGTTTGTCGGAAACGCCGTTTTTCGGATCTGTCATGCTTATATCTTCCCTCCACCTCTTTCCCACCAGTAACATATCCGGTTGAAAAAAATCAGCATAATTTGACGACATCCTGCCCCAGCCCTTATTTCGGGATTTCAGACTGTCTTGAATTCTTTACACTTTTGACTGCGAAAATTTCAAAAAATAGCATTTCCACGGTCCAGACTCCCGTTACTGGTGGGGTTGCCCATCATGGTACAGAATTTGCTTAGCACCTTTGCGAAGGGAGGGGGTGTCCCGGATTCTGTAAAAAAAACCGACAGCCCAACCTGTTCATGGGCTGAATCTCAGCCTTCATTTGCGTAATGCGTAACTTTTCGCCCGAGGTTCTCTCGGGCAAACATTGTCAATTCTGGTTTTTAAGGGGATATAAATGAAAAAACCAACTATTTCATTGAAATACCTATATAAATCTATCATGGGAGGGGCCCTTCTGGGCATCGTCCCTTCCTTGGCCATGGCAACCACGCTCACACCAGAGAATGAACAGTATTTGTTGTCTTATGTCCAGCATCAGCACAGCACAACCTGCTCGCATTGGAAGTCATTGCCCATCAGCAAACAGGAAAAGCTCCTGTTGGGACGTAATGTGCCGGAAGTGACGGCCGCCGGTGTTACGACACAAGATCTGTCCCCCTCTATTGCAACATCTACCCAACCGGCAAGTACCGGTGCGTCCAGCCAGGGTCCACAGGTGGTGTATCTGGATTTTGACAGTGCGACCACAGGAACCTACAGCCGGACCTATAAGGAAAACCCGGACGGCACGGGGGCCGATATTACCCGGATTTTTGATGAACATATTTATTCTGCGGAAGAAAGGGCATATATCCAGCAACGTTTTCAGGCGGATTACGGCCAGTTTAATTTCCAGTTCACCACGGAACAACCCACTGAAGGGGAATACAGCACCATTTTCTTCAATGCCAATATGCCGGGTGAGGGGGCTGATGCCGGCCCAGCCGGAATCATCGTTGACGATGGTGGCGCCATTACGTCAATTTTGTTCGGCATCGCTGATTCCATTGATTTTCGAAACCTGGCCCGCGGCGACAATGCCAATGTGGACGGCAATGTCTGGGCGCTGTTTTCTTCTGGCGGTTTTGAAGCGGTGACAGGGATGGTGGACACGCCAGAGAACCGGGCGCTTGCCACGGTGATTCAAAGCGCCCAGACGGGCGCGCATGAGCTGGGGCATATTCAGGGGCTGCGACATTATGAAGCCTGGGGGCCGATCGGTGAAGGGCTTCCGACCACGGGCACACCTCCGGATGACGCCTTCCTGCCGGAGTATACCGGACCGCGTAACGGAACGGAAACCACCCTGCACCTGATGGGCTCCGGGTTTAGTGCGGGACTGTCTCTGGCTGATTCTGTTGTGACGGACCGGTTTTTCAGTGAACGTTCGGCGATCAAGCTGGCCTTTAACGAAAACGGTCAGGTCGTGGCGGAAACGGATGGCGATCACAGCTCGATCGGTAGTGCGCAAATGGTGGATCTGGCAAAACTTGACGTGCCCAATACCATTGTTGAGGGCCGTAATGCGAACAATCGCCTGAATGTGAATGCCATTTCCATCGAAGGCAGCCTGTCGCAAATTGGCGAATGGGACTGGTATGCGTTTCATGGGGAAGAGGGAGATATCTTTAACCTTGAGGTGATCTCTCTTGTCAACAGTAACAATGACGATTTCTTCGATAGCATCCTGTATATTTTCGATGAATTGGGTAATCTGCTCACCTATAGCGATGATGAATTTGAAAGTCCGGATTCCTTCGTCTTTGATTTCAAGATGGACTATACGGGGATTTTTTACGCGCTGGTCACCGGTTTTGATTATACCGGCACGGGTTTTGACCAGTGGAGCATCGGCAATTACCAGCTGTTCGTTACCCAAACCCGCATTCCGGCACCCTCGGCGTTTCTGTTGATGCTGGGCGCGATTGCCTTTATGCTGCGTCGTCGTCATAATGGCGGTGTGGCATAACAGGAAAAGGACCTGAATGAAACGCAGGTTCAGGCAATATCTGATTATTACAGCACTGGCCTTGTCCGCAGTGATGCCGGGCAGGGCCATAGCCCTTGATCCTCCATATATGGCCCAGGAGTTAACTATTTTCAGCGGCACGGCGCGTGAGGCTTTTGATATGGCCGCCATGGTTGTTCTGGCGCGTCCTGTTTCGGCGCCGGTGGTCTCGGGACCGCGAGATCAGCGTCCCGTAAGGTATTTTGAAATTGTTGAGGTTCTGAAAGGCCCTCCGGAGGCAAATGTTGCGTCACCTCTTCAGGTGAAGCTGCCGGGGCAGTTGATCAGCACGTATTTTCGTCCCCAAACAGCTTATGTATTATTCCTTCTGGGCGGCGGGGAGACGTACAGTCTGATGACCCATTCTTTGTCTTACAGCCTGGCTTTTGCTGTTGATGAGGCCGGATATTTGCGGACGAACCGTCTGCCTCTTGATGGCTGGGCAGAGCTGTCTCTAGAGAGCCTCAGAATGATGACGGCGCGCTAGTGTGGTGAATTTGAAGTTCCTGTTATTGATTATGTCATACGACTTAGGAACTTCAAATTCACCACACTAGAGTCAAGTAATTAACCAGTTTTCTTGTTGACTCTGAAATTCAAATAGCCTGCTACAAATATGATACGAATTTCAGAGTCAGAAGACTAGAGTGAATTGTGA
>MDSW01028494.1_pt1 | contig 24851 bp, 23 predicted proteins | sample 811171 | NCBI WGS metagenome assembly MDSW01 (sample SAMN05326641, study PRJNA326480) | marine metagenome | isolation source: seawater | place: Atlantic Ocean: North West | collected 2012 | reverse complement strand
TTATTGAGTATTATAGCATTTGTTGTAGCTGCAAAAGTATAAGATTGAGTTAAAACAATTTCATCTTCGCCAATCTCTAAAGATTTTAACGCTAAAAAAAGAGCAGAACTTCCAGAATTTGTTGATAAATTAAATTTAGATTTAGTAATTGATTTTGCCTTTTTTTCAAACAAACTTTTAAAATACCCATATGTTGAAATTTGATTTTTTTCTAATGACTTTAAGACATACTTTTTCTCTAAATTTGAAATGTTAGGCTCAAATAATGGAATTTTTTTCATTTAATATATTTATTAATGGAAATAATTATATAAACAATATATTTAACTTTTAATAAATATGCAAAAAATAGTCATTTCAGGAGCTAGCAGTGGATTAGGCTTAGAACTTGCTAAAAGACTATCAAAAAAATATTATATTATATGCTTTGCTAGAAATTTGGATAAACTAAAAAAAAAATTTTCTAGCAACAAAAATGTAGAAATTTATAAGGTAGATTTAAATAATTTTAAAAATTTAGAAAAATTTTTAAACAAAATTATTTTAAAACATAAGAATATTTCTGCAATTATTAATAATGCAGGCCAAATGTATATTAATGATGTAAGTAAAATAGAAATTAAAAAGATGATTAAGGTATATAATGTTAATGTTTTCTCGCCTATTATTATAATGAAATACATGATTAATCATATGATAAAAAATAATTATGGAAGAATTGTTAATATTACTTCAGGAGCACCATTAAATTGTTTTAAAGAATACTCTATTTATAGTTCAACCAAGGCATCTTTAAACTCTGCTACAATTACTGCTTCTAAAGAGATAAATGATAAAAATATAACTATTAATTTAGTTAGCCCAGGACCAATTAAAACAAATATGACATCTGGAATGAAGGTAAAATTTTTTTCGATGGATCAAGCAATTAAAGATATAACGAAATTAGTTTCAAAAGAAAATAAAATAAACGGTAAATTTATATGGAGAGGAAAAATCATACCAATATTTCCAAACTTAAAAGGAATTAATTGGTTGAAAGGAAAAGCAACAAAAAATTACAAAAAAATATAAATGAAAAAAGTTTTTATAACAGGTGCAGAAGGATTTATTGGATCACATTTGGTTGAAAAACTAGTTAAAGAAAATTTTAAAGTAACCGCTATGGTGAGATATAATTTTAGTAATAATATTGGTTGGTTAAATGATCTTGATAATAGAACTTTAAGAAAAGTTAAAATTGTTAAGGGAGATATAACTGATTATGCTTTTATTGAGGATGCAACAAAAAATGCAGATGCGATTTTGAATCTTGCTGCTTTGATTGGAATTCCTTATTCCTATAAAGCAGTTAAAAGTTATATAGATACAAATGTTATTGGAACCTATAATATTTTAAAAGCTTCTCAAAAAAATAAAATTAAAAAAATCATTCATACATCTACAAGTGAAGTTTACGGTGGTATGAATAAAAAAAAAATAAATGAAAAATTTATTAATTATGCTCAATCACCTTATGCCGCTAGTAAAATTGCAGCTGACCAACTATGTATTTCTTTTTTCTGCAGTTATAATTCACCTGTTGTAATTTTAAGACCGTTTAATACCTTTGGTCCAAGGCAATCAGATAGAGCAATTATACCTACAGTAATAAACCAGTTAATCAAAAGAAAAAATTTAAGTCTTGGTAACATTAATACTTTTAGAGATATAAATTATGTTGAAGATACAGCTAACGCTTATATTAAAATTTTAAAAAGTAATAAAAATTTATATGGTGAAATTTTTAATGTTGGAAGTGGTTTTAATTTTTCTATAAAAAAAATAGTAGAAATTTTAATTAAAATTTCAGGTAAAAAAGTTAAAATTAAAGTTGAAAAAGCAAGATTAAGACCAAAAAATTCAGAAGTTTCTTACTTATTAGCTGATAATAAAAAAATAAAAAAAATTATCGGGTGGAAGCCCAAATATGATAATTATAGAAAAATCACAAAGGCATTAGAAAATACATATAAATGGTTCAAAAAAAACCAAAATAAATATAATCAAGAAAGAAAATTTGTTGAGTAGAAATATACTTAATTTGGGTTTGATAGGTTTTAACAAATCAAATGGTCACTTTTTTTCATATCCTGCGATCATCAATGGATATGATAGTAAAAGATTTAAAACTTTAGGATGGAATAATATTTTTCAATATTTAGAAAAAGTACCAAAAAAGAGATTTAATATTAAAAATGCCAAAATAACTCACGTTTGGTGTCAAAATTTGAAATTATCAAAGAAATTAAGCGATGCCTGTTATATTCAAAATCCTGTAAAAAATTATAAAGAAATGCTGGATGAAGTCGATGGTATAATAATAGCAAGAGACGATTGGAAATCACATTTAAAAATATCAAGATATTTTTTAAAAAACAAAAAAAATGTTTTTATAGACAAGCCATTAACGTTATCCAAAAAAGAATTAGGAGTTTTTTCTAAATATTTAAAATCAAATTTATTGATGTCATGTTCATCCTTAAGATTTTGTCAAAATCTAAACAAATATAAAAAGCACCAATTTGATAAAATAAAATTATTTACTATAAATGATTTTAATAAATACTTTATCCATATGTTAGAATTTTCTTTTTTAATGGGATTTACTAAAATAAAAAATATAAAAAAAAAAGGAAAAAACTATTTTTTAAAATTTAACAATGGAGAAGCAAACATAAATTTAGATAATAAAAACAAATTCCATAAAGCAATTATTTATAATAAAGATAAAAAAATAAGAGAAATTGCATTTAAAGACAATTTTTATATGTTTAAAAATTTGCTTATAAGTTTTATAAATTTTTGTAAAAATAAAAATACATATTCAAATAATGAAACGATCAAAATAATTGATAATTTAATTGAAATTAAAAAAAATGAAAAATAAAAGTATATTTTTTAAAAAAATTTTTAAGGAAGTGGAAAACGGGCAATTACCTAAAATTGATTTTCATCTACATACCAAATGGACTGATGGTAAAAATTCAGTTAGACAAGTTTATGAGAAATCGAATAAACTTGGGCTAGATTATATACTTTATAGTGAGCATTCTAGAAAATCATCTAAAAGATGGTTTAAAACTTTTGCAAAAGAAATTAGATCATTAAAAATTAAAAAATGTATTCCCCTTATTGGCACAGAGGTAAAAGTTTTAAATTTTCAAGGTGATTTAGATATTTCAAATACTAATTATAAACTATGTGACTTAGTTATGGCTAGTGTACATAGATTTCCGGGAGAAAAAGAAATAAAAAAAAAAAATAAATTTTTAATTAAAGATAAAAAAAAAGCAGTTGAAACAGAATTTAAATTATTAATCGCTGCATGTAAAAATAAAAAAACTGATATTTTGGGTCACCCATTTGGGATGTCTATAAAAAGATTTAATATTATGCCAAAAACTTCTTTTTTTGAAAAAGTAATTAAATGTGCAAAAAAAAATAATAAAGTTTTTGAGATTAATCTTCACTATCATAGAAAAATTTATAAAAAACTCATTGGGCTTTGCTTAAAAAATAAGTGCTTTATGTCATTTGGATCTAATGCACATCATATAAAAGACATAATTAATTTTCATAAAATTAATTATTTAAAATGAAGAAAATAAATATATTGGTTACAGGTGCAGGTAGTGGGGTTGGTCAAAGTATTATTCGATCTCTTACAATGTCTAAATTAAAATCAAGATTAAATATTTATATATCGGATATTTCTAAGTTAAACCCTTATCCAATATATAATTTTAAGTATATTAAAATACCAAAAGTCGAAGAAAAATATTCAAAAAATGTAATTAAAAAAATATTAATTAAAAAAAAAATAAACATTGTTTTTATTGGTTCGGAATATGAGATAGATTTTTTCTCATTAAATAAAAATTTTTTTGAAAAAAATAAAAACTTAAAAATATGTGTTGCAAATATTGAAACTATTAAAATGTCTAATGATAAATATAAAACTTATGAGTTTTTAAAAAAAAATAAAATTCCTCATCCATTAACACTTATTGTAAATAAAAAAACTAAATTTCAAAAAATAAAAAAACAAATTAAGTTACCATTTATTTTAAAAGATAGATTTGAAACATCTTCACGAGGTGTTTTTGTTATTAAAAATAATTATGATTTTAAAATTCATATTAAATCAGTCAAATATCCTATAGCTCAAGAAAAACTAATATCAAAGTCTAAAGATAAATTTAAAGATAAAGAGGAGTTCACATGTAGTTTTTTTACTTTATTTAATAAAAAAATTTTGGGACCTTTTGTAGCAAAGAGAATTATAAAATTTGGTACTTCATGGGTTATAGATAATAAAAAAATAGATATTCAAGTAAAAGAATTAATAAAATTAATATCATCAAAGATCGATAATGTTGGCTCATTTAATGTTCAATTAATCAACACTATTAAGGGTCCAATACCTTTTGAATTTAATTCTAGATTTTCTGGAACAACCTCAATTAGATCGTATTTTGGATTTAATGAACCTGAATTTTTTATAAAAAATTATTTTTTAAAAAAAAATATTTCACAAAAAAATATTAAAATAAAAAAAGGATCAGCTTTTAGATATATTGCGGAAAAAATATTATGAAGCTTAAAACAATTATTATAGCTGAAATTGGACCTAATCATAACGGATCTTTAAATTTAGCAAAAAAATTAATTAAATCAGCAAAACTATGTGGTGCTGATTACGTAAAATTTCAAACATATAAAACTGAAAATATTATAATTAAAAATGCTAAAAAAGCTAATTACCAAATAAAAAATACAAACAATAATGATAATCAATTTAAAATGTTAAAAAAACTTGAGTTAACTCAAGATAATTTTTTAGAATTAAAAAAATTTTCAAATAAAATTGGGATAAAATTTCTTACAACTTGTTTTGATTCTGAAAGTGTAAAATTTTCAAAGAAACTAAATATGGATTATCACAAAATCGCATCTGGAGAATTAAATAATTTTCCATTGATAAAAGAGATATGCAAATATGCAAAAAAGATAATATTATCAACAGGTATGTCTAATTTTAATGAAGTAAAAAGAGCAGTCAATTTTATTTTAAAAAATAAAATAAAAAAAAAAAATTTAGTTATTTTACATTGTAATACTGAGTATCCTACACCTTTTAAAGATGTAAACCTAAATGCAATGTTAGAGATGAGTAAAAAACTAAAAATTAAAAATTATGGTTATTCAGATCATACTTTGGAGGATATTGTTGCATTATCGGCTACAAGTTTGGGTGCAAAATTTATTGAAAAACATTTTACTTTAAGTCGTAAAATGAGTGGACCTGATCATATTGCTAGCCTAGAGCCTTATGAATTTAAAGCCATGGTAAATAAAGTAAGAATAGTAGAAAAAATTTTAGGAACTAAACATAAAAGTGTAACAAAAAGTGAAAAAAAAAATATAAAGATTGCAAGACGCTCTATAGTAGCAAACCAAAATATTAAAAAGGGTGATAAATTTACTCTTAAAAACCTTTCAATTAAAAGACCAGGGAAAGGATTAGAACCTAATAAAATATTTAATCTTTTGGGCAAAATTTCAAAAAAAAATTATAAAATAGATGAATTCATCAAATAAAAAAAAAATTTGCTTTATAACTGGTTCAAGAGCTGAGTATGGTTTAATTGAAAAAATAATTAAATTATTTAGCAGAAACAAATCTTTCAAAACATATTTACTTGTTACTGGATCTCATTTAAATAATAAATTTGGAAACACAATTAAATATATTGCCAAAAAGAATATAATTATTAAAAAAATTAAATTAAATTTAAATTTAGATTCAAAAGAAAGTATATATGGTAATCAACTTAAATTATCTCAAGGAATTTATAAATTTTATAAAAGCACCAAACCAGACTGTTTTGTAGTTTTGGGAGACAGGTTTGAAATTTTTTCATTATGTAGTTTCATTCAATTCTTAAATATTCCAATAGTACATATACATGGCGGAGAAAAAACAACTGGCAGTATAGATGATCAATTAAGACATTGTATTACCAAAATGAGTCATATCCATTTTGTTGCTAACAAAGAATTCCAAAGTAGACTAATTCAACTTGGTGAAGAAAAAAAATCTGTAAATATCGTTGGTGGATTAGGTATTGACAAAATTTACAGAACTCAGCTTTATACAAAACAAGAAATCAGCAAAATAATTAAATTTGATTTAAATAAAAAAAATATATTGATCACTTTGCATCCAGATAGTTTGAAAAAAAACAATACAATTAAAACGACAAATTTAATATGTAAGTTAATTAATAGGTTTAAACATTTTAATTTTATAATTACATATCCAAATTTCGACATAGGTCACGATTATATTATTAAGAAATTTAAAGATATTTCTACACCAAACTATAACGTAAATTTTCATAAATCCTTAGGTGATAAAATGTATTTATCAGTTTTAAAGCATTGTGACGTCATGATTGGAAATTCATCTTCTGGTTTTACTGAAGCTCCATATTTTAAAACACCTGTAGTAAATATAGGTGATCGACAAAATGGTAGACCAATGTCTAAAAATATAAAAAATAGTAAAATTAACTACAACTCTATTTTGAATAAGTTTATGATTTCTCTTAAAATTAATAAAAAGTTAAAAAATGATAACAAATATGGCAAACCTGGAGCTTCAAATAAAATTTACAATATTTTGAGAAAAATAAATTTTAAAAATATCCTTTTGAAAAAGGAATTTTATGATAATTAAAAAAAAAAAATATTTTGCAATTATCCCTGCTAGAAGTGGAAGTGTAGGTTTAAAAAATAAAAATTTAAAAAAAATAGGTGGCAAAACTTTAGTAAAAATAACATTTAATTTTGTTTCAAAATTTAAGATTTTTAATAAAATTATTCTGTCATCTGATTCTACTAAAATTCTCAATAACATAAATAATAAAAAAATAATTAAAGATAAAAGACCAAAAAAATTAAGTACTAAATTTGCTAAAACAGTCGACACTATTAATTATTTATCAAAAAAATATAATTTTAGAGACAATGATATAATATTTATTTTTGAACCAACTAGTCCTTTAAGGAATAAGAATGATATATTTAAAGCAAAAAAAATATTAGATAAAAAAAAAGAGAGAAGTGTATGTAGTTTTACAGAAAGTTGGACGCATCCTTATAAAACTTGGAAATTATCAAATTCTAAAATGAAATTTTATTTAAATAATAAAACAACACTTTTACCAAGACAAAAACATGATAAAGTTTACTCTGCAACTGGTCATGTAATAGCGTTTAAATATAAAAAAAATTTAAAAAAAGTAATTAATAATAATAGCTCATTTATATTAATTGAAAAATTTAGGGGTTTAGATATTGATGATATTACAGATTTTAATTTGGTAAAGTATATATATAAAAAAGTAAATTAAATGAAAAAAATAATTATTACAGGTGCAAATGGTTTTTTAGGAAAAAAAATTACCAATTTTTTCAAAAAAAAAAGATTTAAATTAATACTAATTGATAAAGAAAAAATTAAAAAAAGAAAAAATATTGATACTTATATTTGCGATTTTACAGATGAACAGGAGAGAGAAATTACATTCCAAATTATCAAAAAAAGGTATAAATCAATTGATTTAATTATTAATAATGCTGGTTATACCGGTTCAATAAAAGACAAAGGCTGGATAACAAATTTTGAAAAACAAGACTTGAACAATTGGAACAAGGCTTTTGAAGTAAATTTAAATTCTATTTTTCATCTTATAAAGATTTTAAAAAAGAATTTAGAAAGTTCAAAAGGAAGAGTAATAAACATTGGTTCTATTTATTCAATAAGATCTCCAAACCCAAAACTTTATGAAGGTTTGAATATGAACAGCCCAGCAGCTTATTCTGCATCTAAAGGCGGCTTACTGCAATTAACAAGATGGCTAGCTATTCAACTTGCTCCAAAAATAAGTGTTAATATGATATCACCTATAGGTATAAAAAGAAATCAACCTAAAAAATTTTTTAAAAGATATTTAAAAAATATTCCAATGAAACAAATGTGTAAAGAGGAGGATATATTAAAAGTAATATCTTTTCTATCAATTGAAGCCCCAAAAATAATCACTGGGCAAAACATAGTACTCGATGGCGGGGCATCAATAATTTAAAAAATTAAACTTGGAAAGTATCTATAACTAAATTATTTTTATTATTTAAAAAATTATCAATTAAATAGAAAATATTTTTTATCTGTTTATTTGATAGATGTTTTTGAACATAGTCTAGTGTTTCTAAATTATATTTCTCTGACTTTGCTTGGAATAAAAATAATTTTTTATTTTTAGTTAAGTGGTCAATATTTGGTAGGATAAATTCACTTTTATTTTTATATACAAATATATTCAATAAAATTATAAACTTTAAAATATCATTAAAGTTAATTTTTTTTTTAGAAATATTTTCCATATTATCTAGCTTTTTTTTATATTCAGGAAGAGTATTGCTTTTAGAGATAAAATTAAAATTTTTGTATAAACCAATTTTAGAACAATAAAGAGTATTTATTCCAAAATAAGCATATTGATAACCAATAGATCCACGTGCTGACAACACATAATTTATTTTCTTATTTATCAACTCTCTGTGTGTAGTTTTAGATGGAAGAATTTTGATATTGTTATTATCTCTTAATAATTCTTTGATTATATCAATTTGGTCTTTTGAAGCATCGGGATGTAATTTTAAAAACCATTCTCTATTCTTTTTTTTATCTATACCTACATAATAAATTAAATATTTTATCCATTCATAAAAGTCTGGGAAAACAAATTTTCCCCACAAATTTGGTCCTTCAAAGAAATCATGTGCAGCAATTAAAATTTTAAATTTGTTAGATTTTTTATGGTAATTCGAATTTTTTAATTTTCTAAAGGTATTTTTTTGCGAACTTGGAAGAATACCAAAATAGTTACTTTTTTTTCCAGAAAATATATTCTTTAAATCTTTTTTATTATCAGAAATGATTTTATTTTTATTTTTTAAACCAACTCTTTTATAAAATTTACTTAAAATTTTGTTTGAATTTTTAAATTGGTCTCCTAAAAATAAATTTTTTTTGTTAAATTTAAAAACACTGTTGCCAGATATACACATTGAATTTATTCCATTAAATATAGCAACTCTTCCTGGTAAACCAAGTAGATAGGCAGAATGACTAAAACAAAAGTCAGAAACATCATTTTTTTTAAAGTAATCATCCCAATATATTAGGATTTTAATTGAATTTTTAATTAATAAAAAAAGCTCTTTTGAATGTAAATCAACTGTTGGCTTCTGAAAATATCTTAAATAATGATCATATATCAGATCTCCAATAGGTATATTATTTATTTTTAGGTTTAATAATTTTTTTTTATTTAAAGTTTTAAAATTAATTTTATTTAATTGTACCTCTAACTTTATATTTTGCTCTTTGTTAAGGTTATAATCTAACAATTCAAAGCCAAGATATTTATAAATATAATAAGTTATAGGATTATAATAAGAGTCAATTCTTACTGGATAACATAAAATTTTTTTATTTTTATTTTTGAAGTAAATACTCCACACAAAAAAAGTAATAATATTTTCATTTATATTAAACATTTCGAATATAACTTGTGATTGTTTTTTGTATTTTATTCTATTTTCAATTTCTAAGTTTTTAAAATTTTTTTTGATTTCTAATATTTTTTTTGCCCTTGAGTTAAACAAAAAAATTATAAAGAAAAAAAAATTTAATATCGATTGGAAAAAAATTCTTAATATTTTTGATGTATAAAAATATAAAATCATTTAATTTTAATATAATGATCTTTTTTAACAATACTATTTCCAATCCCATATTCAAATACAATCATTGATCTACTCTTCGACTTAGGCACCTCACCTTTATGTAATCCAAATGTATCTTCTATTATTAAGGAACCAGCTTCTTTTACAAATTTTATCTGTTTTTTTTTACCATAAATTTTCACTATTTCCTCATCGTTTATTCTTTCAGCCAGTATATGTTTTAAAAATTTTTTTTTATGAGTATTCATCACAAAAACATGTGGTCCTGAATTTTCATCTACATCATTTAGATAAATAAAAATTTTAATAAATTTTTTATAGTCACAATCATAATGGAAATATTGAGCATTTTTTTTTTTTTCGTATTCAGTAGATTCAAATGGATTTGTTATAAAGCACTCTATCTTACAAACAATTTCTTTTGAATTTAAATAATTGCCTACAATATCCAACAAATTTTTTGAAAGAGCAACTTTACTTAAAAAATTATTATCATTTTTTAATTTCAAAATACAATGTTTAATTTTATAGCCTATTGTAGTTGAAACAATATCGTCTAAAGAATTAAATTTTAAATTTTTATTTTCTGAATTTTCTTTCTTATAAAGACCTTTGTAGTCAACAAAAAAATTTTCATCAGTAATTTCTTCTTTAATTTTATTTAAGATTTCGTGTTTAAGTTTTAATTGGTCATTATAGCCATAATTTTCTAAACTAAATAGTATATCCCTTAATTTTACACTATCTTTGAAATAAATTTCCTCAAATCTATTTTCTTTAGTAATTTTTATTTTTTTTAAATTTCTAATAAATGAAAATGCAAAAAAAAATCTTACAAAGAAAATTCGTATGAAATCAAATAAATTAAATTTGTTATTATTTAACTTTGATAAAACTATACTTGTATGTACACTATTTTTAAAATGTTTAATTAAGATCATAGACCAAATAAAAATGATTTTTAAATATTTACCTATATTAAATTGATTTACCAATTTATTTAATTTAAAAAACAATTATGAGTTATTTTATAAACAAGCTTTATGAATTAATCAAAGTTTTTTATCCAACAAAAAGTTCTAAAAAATTCATTGAATTTAACAAAAAAATTTGGATTAAAAAAAATGATAATTATTACAATAAGGGAGAAATACTCTTAGATTTATTTCACCATTATCCTTTTGTAAATATCTGGTCGTACATTGTAAATATAATTAAAGATAAAAAAAAATTAAAAGTAAGATATTTTTATTTTTATTTTTATTTAGGGCTACTAAATCAAAGTAAATTTTATTCTTTTAAACTAAAAAAAATTTATGAATCGTTCAATGTTAAGGAAGGAATAGATGAACGTAATAATAATTTTAATAAATCAAATAAAAGAATCGAAAAAATATTCCAATCTTTAAGTTCAAAAAAAAAATTATTAAATTTTACGTATAAGAATATTAAAATTGGTGATCTTTTATATGACACTTATTTAAGAACTAAACTTGAACCAACTGTTGATATTAACGACATTCATCTAAAAAATTTAACTATTCGTGCAATAAATATATTTGATCATATATCTAATTATTTGAAAAAAAATAATGTAAAATTAATTATAGTTAGTCACCCTTATTATATTCAATATGGAATAATTACGAGAATAGCTTGTAAAAATAAAATACCAGTCTTAATGATTTACTCAAAAAGTCGTGGACATGATATATTTAGACTTAAATTAATTGATAGAAAACATCCAGTCGAAGACTTTAAATATTATAATTATAAAAAAAAATTTTTATCTCTCAAATCAAAAAAAAATAGGCTTAACATTGGAAAAAGATTAATTGAGGATCGATTTTCAAAAAAATTTTTAGATCAATTACCTTATATGAAAAAAAATATTTACATAAATAGAAAAAAATTTCAGATAAATCAAAAAAAATCAAACGATGTATATATTTTTGCTCATGATTTTTTTGATAATCCACATAGATTTAGGTGGATGATATTTGAGGATTTTTTAGAGCAAATTAAATTTTTGGAAAAAATAGCAGCTAAAACTCCAAATTTAAATTGGTTTTTGAAGCCACATCCAAACGCAATAGATAAAAATTATGAAATATTTTATAAAATTTTTGCAAATTTCAAATATATAAAACTTGTTGATAAAGATTTAAACAATTTTGAAATAATAAATAAAAAACCTAAGTTTGTTATCACAAACCATGGCACAGTTGCGCATGAATTTGCTTACCATAAAATTCCAGTTATAAATACAGGCGATAATTTGCATATAAATTATAATTTTTGTTTACATGCCAAAAATAAAAAAAATTTGGAAAAAATTATTATTCACTTTGAAAAATTTAAAAAAAAAATAAATTTTGATAAAAAAAATATTTATGAATTTACCTATATGGATTATTTTTATTCAAGAAATCAATATAATGAGTTTAAATTAGACAAAATGAAAATTTGGAGTTCTCATTCGGACTATGATGATTGTTTAGATTACTACACTAAACAGCCAAAAAAAAATATTAATTTGCTTAAAAATTACATAAATAATTTTTTAGCGAAAAATTTAGATTAATTTTTAAAAATTTTTTTTGCTTTAGATAAATCTTCGTTATAATTAATATCAAAACCTTCAGGGTATATTGTTTTGAAACCAATAATTTTTTTTCCAGTTATTGTCTTGTATTTTGTTAAATTAGAGACTTTAGATATCTCTAAACTAGCATTCTGGACATATATTTTTTTAAGAGATTTAAATTGCATATTATAGCTAGGTTGTTTGCCATATCTTTTTTTTATTAATGGAATAATTTTACTTTTTGATTTTAAAATCCACATCTTTTCTGGATGTTGCTTACAAAGTTCAATCGCTCTGAGTGAGTCTGGAAATTTATTTTTTTTAAAATGTGTCCACGCTCTATGAATAGTTTTGGATTTTCTGAAGGGGTTTGTTGGTCTCAATATAAAGAAAAAATCAAAATATTTATTTTTTTTTTCAAGAAACTTGATGCTATGATTTACCCAGTCAAAATCTGGTGACTTAGAGGTTGCAAATTTTTTTGGTCTTAAAAAAGGAACTGACGCACCATATTTTCTCGCAATATCTGCATATTTTTTTGAGTCTGTTGAAACCAATATATAGTTAAATAATTTTGATTTGATTGCCTCTGTTATAGTGTGACCTATAAGATGTTTTTTTCCTAGTTTTATGACATTCTTATCTTTTATTCTTTCAGAACCGCTTCTTGAAGGTATAAGTGCGATAAGCCTATATTTCATAAATTTTACTTAAATATGATTTGCTTTAAACTTGTTGATTTAAGACCACTCTTATTTATTATTCCGAATTTTTTCTCTACTCTTACTCTGTCATTAAAATGAGGTGTTGAGGCCTCAATTATTTGACAATTTGTTATTGCTTCTTCTTGATGTATAGATCCTGGAGGAAAATGGAAAGTATCCCCTTTTTTAAGAATCTTTTTAATTAATTTACCTTTTTTATTTTGATACCTAACCAAAAGTTTACCAGATATAAGTATTCCGCACTCATCTTTTTTTCTATGATATTGCAATCCACCTTTATTACCTTTCTTAATTTTAAGAATTTTTAATGATATTTTTTTTGGGATTAATGCAGCAAGTATTTCTTCACCCCACTTTCTTTTTCCAACTTTCTTTTTTTTTGGAAATATCGCTGTTTTTTTAATCAAACTAAATCCTCAATTTTTATATAATCGTCAACGTTTAAATCTCTTTTAATTTTTCTACCAATTATTTTCTCTATTTCATAAGGATGGATACCTAGCCCTGGTGATTTTAATGTTATATCATTAGAGCTTATAACATCACCCTTTTTTTTATTTTTAACCAATACTGGAGATTTTCTCATTTTTATTAATGGTTTGGTCTCTGTATTCAGCTGTTTTTTTTCATCTGATCCTAACATTAATTCAATCCTTTTTAAATTTCTTACAAATTTTGATAATCCTGCTGGTTCTAATGAAAAAGCATTATCAGTGCCTTTATTTGCTCTATTCAAAGTAAAATGTTTTTCAAAAACTCTGGCACCTAACATGTAAGCTACTGGGCCAGCATCTATACCATTCTCGTGATCAGACAAACCTAATCTTAAACCAGGAAAAGTTTTTGCATAAGTTGTGATTACTCTTAGATTCATATCTTCTAATCTTGCAGGATATGATGCGGTGCACTGAAGTATACTTAAATTCTTATTATGTTGAAATATATTTTCTTTTGCCCTTTTGACATCTTCTAAACTACCACCACCAGTACTTAAGAAAATTTCTTTTCCCGTTTTAGATATTTCAGTTTGTAATATTGTATTTGTTATATCTGCAGATGCAATTTTATAGGATTTTAAATCAAATTGTTCTAAAAAGTCTAATGAGCTCAAATCAAAGGGTGTAGCAAAAAAGTCTATATCAATTTCTTTTGAATAATCTATTAATTCTTGATAATCGCTTTTTTTTAATTCTAGTTTTTCTCTATGTTCTCCATATGACAAACCAAAACTGTTAGGATTATCATAAACTTGATTGAAGAAGGTTTTTGTATACAAAGTTTTGTTATCTCTTTTTTGTGTCTTAACCGCATCTGCACCGGCATTTTTTGCTTCTTTCATTAATTTTAAAGCATGCTTTACGTCTCCTTGATGATTATTGCCAATTTCTGCAATTACATATATCTTTGATTTATCCATAACTTTTTAAATATAATTATTTTTTAGGAATAATTCTAGATTAGATATTTTCCATGATAAGTCTCTTTTGTAGTTTGTTTTGTCATAATAATTATTGTTTTCTAATTTTATCTGTCTATTTGGCACAAAATTATTTAAATTAATATCTCTATTATAAAAAACCTCAGGAAAACCAGAAAAACCCTCTTTTTTAAGTAATAATTTCTTATCAAAATATTTTATAAAAAGTTTTTTTAAAATATATTTTTGCTTCAACTCCCCTTTTGCCGACATATTAAACTTGTACTTAAGTGGTAAATTAATAAATAATTTTATAATATTTTTCTGGATAAAAATATTTCTAGGCTCAACTGAATTGTCACAACAAATTAGATCAGTTGATTTATTTGCAACATAAATTGATTGTATGAAATAATCACTAAATAAAGATGAAAGGATATTTCTTTCTTTAGTATTTTGAACAAAACTGTATTTTTTGTAAGAATCATTCCAAAATCTATCTAATTTTCTAACATAATTTTTCGAAGTATTATAATTTTTTAAAAAATTACTTTTAGTAGCAACAGATGTATATGGTGAGTAATTTTTTTTATTTTTAATTTTTTTAAAAGATTGCATATAAACTTGTTGACCACCTAATAACTCATCACACCCATCTGCTGAAAAAAAAACTTTACAGTGATTATTTTTAAATTCTTGGGAAAGAAACATTCTCGAAGGTAAGTCATGAGTAAAAAACGGGCTTGAAAGAACTTTCGAACATTTAATAGCAAATTGCTTATATTTCAATTGATCTATATTTTTTATTTTTATTTTTTTTCCGATGTACTTTTCAAAAAAATGAAATTTTTTATTTATATTATCTTTATTCTTATGATTTATATTTAAGTATAAAGATGGGTTACCTTGATTGGCCAAAATAGCTGACTGCAACGATGAGTCGATACCACCTGAAAATATTGATCCAAATTTCTTTTTTGGTAACATTATTTTGGCTTGCGAGTTTAATTCAAAATCTAATAATTCAAGCAATTCTTCTTCTTTAATTTTTGAATAAATTATATAATCTTTTTCACTTATCCAATCTAATGGATTATCATATTTTAAATATTTTAAACTTAAATTATTTAAGTTAAATTTTAGTATACTAGAATTTTCTAAAATATTTATATTCTTAAAACAGGTTTTTTTTATTGGCATATAATGCCGAGTAGAAAAATAATCTTTTAATACATTTTTATCTATATCAACTTTAATTTTTGATTTTTTTAAAAAACTAATTATACTTTTAATTGTTGAAGATACTAAAAAATAATTATTATCATTATAATAGTAAATGCTTTTTTCTCCTTGAGGATCTGTAACTAATTTAATTTCTTTTTTATTAATATCCAATATACCATAAGCAAACATTCCATTTAAAAGATTTGGTATTTTATTAAAATTTATTTTTTCATGAAGGTTTACCAAAACCTCAGTATCAGTATCATAAATATGATTTAAATATTTTGTGTTTAAATCTTTATAATTATAAATTTCACCGTTAAAACTTATATAAAATTTTTTATTTTTTGAAGAAACAGTTTTTTTATCATTATTCAGATTTCCTGTAATTGATAAAACCGTATTTGAAAAAAATAAAGAATTATCAAAAAAATAATTTACTTTTAAACTGTCAGGTCCTCTATTGAAAAGTTCATTTACAGAACTATCGCATATTTTTTTATTTAATGGTTTTTTTTTTGAAAATGCTATAAATATGCCACACATATTAGTATTTTTGTAATTAAAAAATATTTAAAAGATTATCTTATTTACAATATAAAATAATGGAAAGATATACTATTAAAAATAAAAAATTATTTAAAGTAAATCGGTATCAACAGCAAGCAATTGATAAATTTTCAGATACTTTAAATGACAAATCGTACAAAAAAATTAGCAATTGTATTATTTGTAATAAAAAAAATTTTTTATTAATTTCAGATATTGATAGACAGGGAATTAAACGTCCAACTACTCTGTGCAAAGATTGTGGTTATTGTTTTAATAATCCACAATTTACAGATGAAACTCACAAGAATTATTATGAAAACTTTTATAGAGAAATTGATAGAGATTTTAAAGTACCTAGCAAAGAATTCTACGAGTTAGAAAAACATAGAGGTGCTGATATTTTGAATTATTTATATTTAAATGGAAGTTTAGATAAAAATAGTTCATGTTTAGATGTTGGGTGTGGAAGTGGAGCAACTTCATTTGTATTTGCAAATATTTTTAAATCAACAATTGGAATAGACTTGGCAAAAGAATATACAAAAAATGTTGAAAATTTAGATAATTTAAAAATTTTACATACAACTATACATGATAAATTTTTTGATGATAAAAAATTTGGTTTCATAAATTATTGTCATGTCTTTGAACATATAAATGATCCTATTAAGGATCTTGAAAGATTAAAAAAAATTATAAAAGATGATGGGTTTTTATATATAGAAGTTCCAGGAATATATCATACAGATCTTTGGTACGATGGTAATTTTTTCCATTCTCTTGAAATGGATCATACACATTTTTTAACTCTTACTACTTTAAAAAATATGATGATGAAAAATGACTTTGAACTTGTACATGGAGATGAGGTTATTAGATCACTTTGGAAACTAAGGAATAAAAAAAAAGATTTTGTTATTAAAAATGACTTTAATAATATTTTAAAAATAATCAAAAAAAATGATAATTATCTAAGATTAAACTATGTAAAAGTGAAAAAAAGATTTGAAAATTTATTAATTAATATAATAAAAATTATTTTAAAAAAAGTTGGTTTATTTAATTTAATAAAAAAATTTTATCTTAAAAGAAATAAAAAAAGAGTTATATACAAAAATAAAAAAGTATATTTAGATTAATTTTCATTTTTTCTAACTAATATAATTACCAAAATAATTATAAAACACATAAACCCCAGGACCTTAAATATAAATAATATTGAAAATTCTTTAATTTTAATAAAAGTAGAATTATTTGGGTTTAAAGTTATAATTAAAAAATTATTAACCTCCTCTGAGGAAACATTTTTAGAATTTTTTGCATAAACCTTCCAATTGTTTAAATCATTATTAAATGGAAATATATAATTTACCTCTTTTTCACTAATATTTGTAAGTTTAAATTGATTTAAGTTAATCCTTTCTAAAAATAATTTTTCATTTAATTCAAAATTATCTTTATTTAGTAAGCATTTAATATCTTCACAATTTTTTAAGCTTTCTTTATAATTATTCTTTATTGTTAAAAGAGATTTATTTATATTTTCAGCTATATAAAAAAAAGATTTTTCATGATTGCCATCTTTTATAATGGTAATGGGAATTTTTTTTATTATTTTAAATGAACTTTGATTTAATTTACTTATTTCGTCCTCCAAAAATAAAAATAAAAAATATATTTATAAAGAAAAAAAACTTTTAAAATTATTTTGAGTTATTTTTAATTCTAAATATAAAAAATAACATTATTAATAAACTTAAATAAGATAATACTCTAAAAAATATCAAATTTGTTTTTTTATAACTTAAGAAAATTTCTTCGTTTGGTTTAATTTTTAATGATAATAAGTTTAATATTTTTGAATGTTTGTTTAAACTATTTATTTTTAATCTATTATACTCATCGTTTAAATAAAATAAAAATTGAACTGTATTATTAGAATTATTTTTTAATTTGTATTTATTTAGCTGAACTCTTTTTATAGAAACTTTTTCATCTAAATAAAAATTATTTTCATTGATTAAACATTTTAATACTTTGCAATTTTCTATTTTATTCTCGTCAATATTTGGTTTTATTAGCGCTGGTATTTTATAATATTTTGATTCTGCAATATAAATTTTCGATACAACTAATTTTTCATTTATTATTAAATTAATAGGTAAAACTCTTAATATTTTTAAGTTTGAAAGATCAATTAAATTTTTTTCCTCCTCTAAAAATAAAAAATATTTTATATCGAAGAATGAAAAGAATATTTTAGTATTAATATCATCATATTTAAATTTTGTTATTCCATAAAATTTACCAAAACCTTTTTTATCCAATGCTGAATTATATAAATTATTAAGTTTACATTTTTTACAAAAAGTATTTATTGGATAAAGATCATATTTTAAAAAATCTACCCCAAAATAAATATTTTCTTCAGAAAGAATACGGCTATTTTCTAGTTTAGGAGATAACAAGATTCTACTCAGGTTATTGTTATCCATTTTTTCTAATTCTTTTATCAATTTTGACTCGCTATTGTTTGAAGTTAAATAATTATTAAACTCATATTTATAAAGCTGCGAAATATTTTGGAAAAAAATTAATAAGGGAAACACTAAAATAAAAATTAAATATTTTTTATTACTAATTAATTTTTTATAAAATTTTATGAAAATAATTATAGAAAAGATCAAAATAAAATCTCTTATTACAAAAATTCCAAGATTAAATGGTAACAATTCTTGAGAAATGTGATTTGGCAACATCAGAATAAAAATAAGAATAATGTATATAAGTATAATTTTTTTGAAGTTATTTTGATGCTTGTCTAATAAGAATAGTTTTTTCTTAAAAAATATTTTAAATATTACAATTAATTCCAGTCCAAAGAAATATATTCCTGCCCCGTGCTTAAAATTAATTAAATTTAATTGTTCATATAAAAATAAAAAAAAAGCTGATAAAAAAGTGAATATAGGTATTGAGTAAAAATAGAAGTTGATTTTATATAAGTATTCTTTTGGGAAATAAATATATAAAAATAAAATAATTATAATACTTGATAAAAACAATGTAGAAAAAAATAAAAATCTAATTTTTTTAAAATTTTTTTCATTTAAAAAATCTTTAATTTTAAAATAATTTAATGAATTTAAAATTATTATAATAGCTAAAAAAACAATAAGTAAATAAAAGTAATTAATATTAAAAAAGTTAAAATACCATATTAAAGATTCACTAATACTTAAAAAATAAATTGTTAAACCTATCCAAAAATAATTTTGTTTAATAAAATTAAATTTTCCATTAACCAAAATTATTATTGAGTATATACAAAAATAGATGGCATATTGAGGATGGTGTCCATTAAGATGTTGAAGAATATTAAAAAATAAAAAAAAGTAGAAATCATAGGCGTTGGGTCTATATAAAAATCTAAATAAATAATAAATACATGGAAACATTAATGAGTAAACAATTGATAATGAAGGCCAATTATCAATGATAAGATAGTTAAAATTAGGTATAGAAAAAACTACCAAAAATAAAAATAAAATTGAATTTTGCAACCTTAAAAATTTAAGAATTTTGATAAAAAAAATTATCTGAATTAATAAATTTGTACCTGAAAAAATAATAAAAAATATTTTTGGATAATTTATAAATAAATTAGCAGGATGAAGAATAAAAGAAAATGCTGAAAAAAAATCTGTTCCTAGACCTATAAAATCTAAATAATCATTTAAAAAATATTCCGGGTTATTTATAAAAGTTTTTGTAATAAAAAAACTTAAATAATATTCTTCTAAATCAATCTGACCAAAAATTATAACTGGTGTAATAAATAATATATAAAAAAATGAACTATAAATTAAATATTTAATTTCAGCATTAAATTTTTTTGAAATTTTCATTGTAATTTAAAAATTTTAGTAATAACTATCATATATTAACTTTTAATTTTTTAATAATATTCATAATGAAATTTAATAAAATAGGCTATTTTATAACTACTTCAATAATTTTGTTATCAATATATTTTTTAAGCAATGTATTAATCGAAAGCAAAAAATTTGATAAATTAAAAAAATCAATTTCAATTGAAAATAGGTACAAAATTAAAAAATATTTTTTTCCCTATAAATTAATTCGAGATAATGAAAATCGAATAAATTTACTTAATAAAGAAATTAAAAAATTTAATGATTACTCTAAAGTTTATTTAATACATGAGTTAAATATAAAAAAAAATCTTGATGATTTGAAATTTAATTTAATATCATCAAAAAACATTAAATTCTGGGACAAAGAATTTAATATGAATATTTACAAAAATAACCTTCAGCTTATGCATGGAATTAATAATATTTTTCCAGGTAGTGCTTATTTGGATTTATATAATGATGCTTTATATGTTGTGTCATCAACTGGTATTATAGGTAAAAGCACAATTTTATCTGAAGACAAAATTTTATTTAAACAAATTAAAAATAATATTTCTGATTTTATAAACATTAAACAATTTCAAAAAGATAACTGGTTTTCAATAAAAGACTTATTGGTTGTAAATAATAAAATATACATTTCTTATTCAGATGAATTATACAATGATTGTTGGGCAACTTCACTTTTGGAAGGAACTTTAGATAAAGAGTATATTTATTTTGAAAGAGTTTTTAGGTCAAATCAATGTGCACATATATCAGAAAACCCTGATAAAGAATTCAATGCACATCAATCTGGTGGAAGAATTATTAATTTAGATAATTTAAATTTACTTTTTTCACATGGTGATTATAGGCAAAGACAGCTTAGCCAAGATTTAAGCTCTGTATTTGGAAAAATTTTAAAAATTAATCTATTAAACAAAAATTATAAGATAATTTCAATGGGTCATAGAAATCCACAGGGACTACTATTTGACGAAAATAAAAATATAATATTATCTACAGAACATGGACCTCAAGGAGGGGATGAAATAAATTTAATTCCAAATAACTTTGCTAAAATAAATAACTATGGATGGCCTATATCGTCTTATGGAGAACATTACAAAGGTAGAGTCGAAGAGAATAATCTAAAATATAAAAAATATCCTCTTTTAAAGTCACATTCTGACCATGGATTTATAGAACCTTTAAAATATTTTACTCCTTCAATTGGCATTTCAGAAATTATAAAATTCGGTTTAAACGATTATTTTGTGACCTCCTTAAAAGATAAATCAATTTATGTTTTTAATTTAGAAAATGAAATTATTAAAAATTTAGAAAGAATAGAAATTGGCGAAAGAGTAAGAGATGCTATATACAAAAATAACAAGGCTTATTTATTTTTAGAAGATAGTGCTAGCATAGCAATCATAAATTTTAATTCTAAAAACTATGATTAAAATTAATTTCATTAGGGTTTAACAATAAAGAAATAATTTCAATGTTATAGAAAAAACATATTAGAAATAAAATTATATTAAGTAAAACTAGTAAAATAATTTTATTATTTTTAAAAAGTTTTTCAGGTGTTTGAGCAATAGAATTTTTTTCTAAAGACATTTTAAAATAATAAAAAAATAATATTATTAGTCCAAATATGAATATAATAAATTCGATTTTGTATTTTATAATAAATACTGTTAAAAAAGAAATTGCCAAGAGCGCATAAAAAAAGCTAATTGCCTCAAGTTCTCCAGGTTGTTTATATTTTGCCAATGATGGTCTATAATTTCTTATGATACTTATTTTTTTTAAAAAATTAAATTCTGCAAGTCTTTTTGAGTTCATTAGGAAAGCTCCACTAAACCAATAAGTCAAAAAAATACTTGAAGGTATTAAACTTACTTGCTCAGAAACAATTGTAAAACCTAAAAGAAGTCTAATTGGATTATTTAAAGACTCCGAAATTACATCTAAATATTTTCTATCTTTTAACCGAATAGGTTTTAAATTGTATAGAATTCCAGAAACTAAAAAAATTATTAACATTACCAAAAAAGTATTATTTTTATAAAAAATTGGGATTAATAAAGAAAGGGAAACAAGGATTAAGTAAAAAATAATAATATTTTTAAATGAAATACCTTTGGTAGGAATAGCTCTTTTTTTTTTTAGAGGATGAAATTTATCAAACCTAGCATCTACATATTCATTCATTACATAATTAGATGATGCCATTAAGCATATAGACAACAAATAAACAATTAATTCAAAAAAATAGATATAATTAAATTTTTTAATTACCAATAATGCTAAGAAAAAACCTGGTAAAACAAAAATTTGCTTAAACCAATGATCAATTCTCATTATTGTAATATATTTTGACATTTGGTATCTAAAATTATTAAATTAATTTATCATCTTAATTAAAATTATCAAAATTTATTTAAATATATATTTAAATTTAAAAGACTCATAGTAAGTCCATATAGATTTAAAAAAATGAATAATAAAAAAAAATGGAGAAAGAAAAAAATTTAATTTGTTTATCTTTATCCACGGGATAGCAACATAAAATGTTTGAATTGCTGCCACAAAGATAAATATTAAAGGATATAAAAATATAAATAACATATTATAAATATAGAACATTTTTTTTGGAAAATGCTTTTGATATAGTGTGTAATATTGATGTTTGCCCCATTGCATATGATGAAAAAAAAAATTAATAAAACTGGTCCTATCTTTGTGTTTTACATTGCATTTGTGTGATAAAACTGAGTCTAGTTTTTTTTTTCTCAAATCATTAAAAAATTGAGCATCTTCTCCTGTAAAAAGGTTTTTGTTAAATCTAATTTTAAATTTTTTTAAATATGAAACTTTGAAGCTAACGTTGCAAGTTGGTATGTGATAAGGGCTTTTAACAATAACATCAGAGTTTGTATTAATGCATTGAAACCAGGATAATTTTCCATCTAAAAATTCCCACAAATTAAATTTCTGCAATTTAAAAGATGGCTTCACTGGACCACCAATTCCTACAAAATTATTATACTTTTTATGAGCTTTAATATGATTTAAAACTATATTATGGCTTGGGATGATATCGCTATCTAGAAATAAAATTAAATCAAATTTCTTTTTAATAGCATAATTAATTGCAATATTCCTGTTAATAGGAATGGCATTTTTATTTTTTTTTTTAAAAATTATTTTATTTTTTATTTTTTTTTGTATCTTAAAATTAAATCTTCCATCAACTACAATTAATAAAAAATAAAGTTTATTAGAGTCTATTTTTTTTAAAAATTTATTTAGATCTAAATTTTTATTATGATGCAGGATGGCCAATAGTACTTTTTTTACTCTGGTTTTTTGTGATAAACTAGATTTGTCCATTTTTTTGGATTATAAAAAATTGAAGTTATAAAAGCACAATTGTGTGTACAATGACATTCTTTTTTTTTAATGCTTTCAACTTGTTTTTTAAATTTTTCACTTTCAGTTATTTGACCCAAACTATTTTTAGTTATATTACCCACAGAAGGAAGCATTTCACATGAAGCTACATCTCCATTGCCCCATACTACTAAATGGCTTTTTCCAGCTAAACATGGAATAACTTGTGTTTCTTTTTTAAGCGTATCTATAGAAAGTTTCCATAAGTATCTATGATAATTTTTGAGTATTTTTGCAGAAAGGTTATCTGTGCCATACTCATATTTTTCAAGAATGTCGTACATTTTTACTGCTAAACTATCCAATTCTTCAAAACTAGGTAATTTTACATGTGAGTCTAAAGTTTGCCCCCTTAAAAGAATGACAGAGTGAAAATCTGCACCTCTATCCTGAACTATTTTCATTAAAGGAATAATTTCATGATAATTCTGATTATGGATAACAGTTATAAATCTAGTTTTTATATTTTTTATTTTTTTTAATTCTTCAAATGTTGTCCAAACTTTATCCCAACTTTGATCATTTTTTCTTACAATATTATGAGTTTTTTCTAATCCATCAAGACTAAGATTTACTACAAGTTCTGTCTCTTTCTTATCAATAAGATCAATTTGTTTTAAAATGTTTTCTAATAACCATCCATTGGTAGGAATGGTAACTATTTGTTTTTTAAATAAATTGATTATTTTATATAAATCTTTTCTCAAAAATGGTTCACCACCAGCTATATCTAGCCAAAATAAATTATTCATTTGTTTTGATATATTTAAATATTGATCAAATTTTAAATCTTTTTGAGGATTGGTAAAGTCTACAAAACAATGACTACACCTAAAATTACAATGATTTGTAACGTGAAGTATTAAGTGTTTAAATTTTTTGCCAAAATAAAATTGACCAAAATGGCCTAAAAATTTTGTAAAATTGTCCATTGATTAAACTTTAACATTAATTGTTTATTTTTAGCAACTTTTTCAATTTTATTATGTAATATCAATATTTCAAAATTTTTTTCAGTGCATAAATCAAGCCAATTGAGCTATTAGTACTGGTCAGCTACATGCGTTACCGCACTTCCACACCCAGCCTATCAACGTGGT
>MDSW01070219.1_pt1 | contig 24856 bp, 25 predicted proteins | sample 811171 | NCBI WGS metagenome assembly MDSW01 (sample SAMN05326641, study PRJNA326480) | marine metagenome | isolation source: seawater | place: Atlantic Ocean: North West | collected 2012 | reverse complement strand
TGGATTATCAACTTTTACAATTTGCTACAAACATATGTTACCAAACGCCTTAAGCCCAATTATGGTAAATATTACTTTATCTACTGCTATGTTTATTTTGACAGAAGCTGGGCTAAGTTTTTTAGGCTTAGGTGTTCCATTAAACATTCCAACTTGGGGAAATATTCTAAACGTAGCTCAAGATATTTTAGTTCTCCAAAACTATTGGTGGATGTGGGGTCCTGTAGGCATTGTAATTTCTGTATTTGTACTGTGTGTTAATTTCATAGGAGATGGTTTACGAGACTCAACTGATCCATCACAACAAGGATAATTATGAGTGATAAAAATGATGTAGCTCTTTCAGTAAGAAACTTAAAAACTTTCTTTTATACAAATAATAGATGTAACAAAGCTGTTAACGGTGTCTCGTTTGATGTTCAAAAAAGTAAGACGCTCTGTATTGTAGGTGAAAGTGGTTGTGGTAAAAGTGTAACTGCAGCGACTATAATGCAACTTCTACCAACTTTATCACGAATTGAAGATGGAGAAATTATTTTTCATAAAGATGATAAAAAAATTAATATAGAAAAACTTGAAAAGAATGGGAAAGAAATGAGAGCTATTCGAGGCTCTGATATTGCAATGATTTTTCAAGACCCAATGACTGCTTTAAACCCTGTTTATACTATTGGCTTTCAAATAAGTGAAAATCTTAAATATCACACTAATTTAAATAAAAAAGAAATTAGAGAAAAATGTATTTCATTATTGAGTGATATGGGAATTCCACTTCCTGAAAAAAGAGTTGATGAATATCCTCATAGTTATTCAGGTGGAATGAGACAAAGAGCAATGATAGCCATGGCAATGGCATGTAATCCAAAAATATTAATAGCAGATGAACCCACAACTGCATTAGATGTTACTATTCAAGCACAAATATTTGAATTGATGGACAAACTTAAAAAAGAAAATGATACTGCAATTATTCTGATAACTCATGACATGGGTGTAGTTGCTGAATTAGCAGATAATGTTGCTGTTATGTATATGGGCAATATTGTTGAAGCAGGAACAGCTGAAGATGTTCTTAGAAGACCGACACATCCCTATACAAAAGCTTTACTTGAATCTGTTCCAGTTCTTGGAAGAGGAAAAAATCAAGACATAAATCCCATTAAGGGTTCTACTCCAGATCCATACAATAGACCTGTTGGCTGTCAATTTGCACCAAGGTGTAATTGGCAAACTGAAAGCTGTGATGTGATGCCAGAAATAAAACAAATAAATGAGACTCATCAAATTCGATGTCATAAATACGAACAATTTTTTGAAAGTTATAATGAAAAAAGAGATACTTAAATTAAAAGGAGTGAAAGTGCATTTTCCTGTAAAGGCAGGAATATTTAATCAAACTGTTGGTCATGTGTTAGCTGTAGATGGAGTTGATTTAGATATTTTTAGAGGCGAAGTTCTGGGTCTCGCAGGTGAAAGTGGTTGTGGAAAAACAACATTAGGAAAAGCTATTTTGCGACTTGTTGAGCCAACTGCAGGTGAGGTAAAATATATTTCTACAGCTGATGAAGAAACAGAAATTACTTCATTATCTAAAAAGGATATGGATCCATTCAGAAAAAAATTGCAAATTGTATTTCAAGATCCTCATTCATCATTAAATCCTTCATTCACAATTTTTGGGTCCCTTCAAGATCCTCTAAAAAAATTTGGAATAAACTCAAAAGAAGAAAGAAGAAAAATAATTGGTGATCTTTTGGAGGCAGTAAATATGAGAAGAGAATACATGGATAGATACCCTCATGAATTTTCAGGTGGACAGCGTCAGAGAATTGGTATTGTTAGAGCTTTATGTCTGGAGCCAGAATTAATTGTTTGTGATGAAGCAGTTAGTGCTTTAGATGTATCAATCCAGGCACAAGTTCTTCAATTGTTAATGCAATTAAAAAAAGACAAAAATTTAACTTATTTGTTTATTACCCATGATCTTAGCGTTACTGAATATTTATGTGATCGGATTGCTGTAATGTATCTTGGAAGAGTAGTTGAATTATGCAACTCTGAAGATTTATACAACAATACTCTGCATCCATATTCTGAAGCTCTTATTTCAGCAATACCAGTTGCTGATTTAGATAAAAAAACAAAAAGAATAATTTTAGAGGGTGATGTGCCAAGTCCTGTAAACCCACCCAAAGGCTGCCCATTTCATCCAAGATGTCCAAAAGCAAAAGATATGTGTAAAACAGAAACACCGACATTAAAAAAATATAATACGAATGGAAATGAGCATTATGCTTCATGTCATTTGATTGATCTCCCTGAAATTAATTAATGAAAACCTTTAATCTAGAAAATATGAATGGTGTAATTCCTGCTATGATTACTTCTTTTAATAAAGATGAAAGTATTAACAAAGAAGGTATTAGAAAAACAGTGGACTACCTGGTTTCTCAAAAAGTAAATGGGCTTTACATTACAGGAAGTACAGGTGAGACTTTTTTAATGTCACAACAGGAAAAAAAAAATGTAATTGAAATTATTGTTGAAGAGGTAAATGGAAGGGTGCCAGTTATTGCACATATTGGATCAATAGGGACAAAAATCACAACTGAACTTGGAGAGTATGCTGAAAAAATTGGTGTTGATGCCTTATCTGCGCTTCCTCCATTTTATTATAGTTTTTCTAATGATGAAATATTTAATTATTACAAAGATATTTCAAATTCCTCTAATTTGCCTATTACTGTTTATAATATTAGTCATGCCCATTTAATGGATTTAGATATGCTTAAAAAATTAGCTTCGATTGAAAATATAAAAGGTGTTAAATATACTGCATCCACACACTTTAATTTTAATAAAATAAAAAAAGAGATTGGTGAAAGTTTTAAAATTTATTCAGGTATGGATGAAATGGCTTTGTCTGGCCTTATAGCAGGAGCTGATGGAATAATAGGATCTTTCTATAATTTAATGCCAGAAATGTTTGTGAATATATTTCAACAAGTTCAAAAAAATAGAATTATTGAAGCAAAAATAACACAAGAAAAAATTAATACTATTATTCTATATGCCTTAAAAAAATCAGGTTATCCTTTTATTAAAATGGGATTAAAGTGGCTTAATATCGATTCTGGTTATGTAAGAAGGCCTTTTAAAAGTATTGTTGACTCAGAAAATGAAAAAAAAATTAAAGAAGAATTAAAAATCTTAAAAACAGAAAATGATTTATCAGGAATTAAATTTTTAGAGAATTTATAAAAATTTAAATGAATAAAAAAAATAAAATATTTCAAAAATTAAAAAATGCTATTGTTGTTTCTTGTCAACCAATAGAGGGTGGACCTCAAGATAATACAAAAACTATTGTATCGATGGCCTTAGCAGCAGAAATAGGAGGTTGTGGTGGTTTAAGAATTGAAGGTGCTAAAAATATTCGTGCTGTTCGTAAAGTTACTAAATTACCTATCATTGGTATAATAAAAAACGATTTAATTAATTATTCTGTAAGGATAACGCCCTTAATTAAAGATGTAGAGAAGATAGCAAATAGTGGCGCTGATATTATTGCCTATGATGCTACGAACAGAAAAAGACCTTTTTCTACTTTAAACATAGTAAATAAAATTAAATCTTCTAATTGTATAGCAATGGCAGATTGCTCAAATTTAGAAGATGCTATTAACGCAATAACAGAGGGAGCTGAAATAATTAGTTCTACATTATCTGGGTATGTAGGTAAAAAATCAAAAGATACTGATAAACCTAATTTTCATTTACTTAAAGAATTTAAAAAACTAAATAGTTTTACGATGGCAGAAGGCAGATTTAATTCTCCAGACTTGGCAAAAAAAGCAATTAAATATGGGGCTGACTCAGTAACTGTAGGGAGTGCAATAACGCGTATTGAAAATATAACAAAATGGTTTGCAAAGGCAGTTAAAACAAAATGACTAAATCTATTTTTAATAAATCTGGAATTGTCATAGATTTTGGTGCAACAAAAATATCTGCTTCTAAAATCTTAAAAGGTAAATTTCTTAATACAAAAAAATATCCTTCAAAATTTTATAATAATTCATCTAATTATATAAAAGATATTGAAAATGTAATTAATGACTTCAAACCTTTGCAAATTAATACAATTGGAATCGCCATTACTGGCAGAATTGATAGTGAAGGTAATTGGTATGCTGTAAATAGTAAAAATTTAGGAGAATTCAAAATACCTTTAAAAAAAATTATTCAAAAAAAATTTAATTTAGAAACCATTATTATGAATGATGCAACTGCAGCATGCTTAGGAGAAGCAAATTTTGGCGTAGGAAAAAATTATAAAAGAGTCGGTTATATTACTGTATCAACTGGAATAGGTGTAGGAATCACTCTTGAGTCTAAGCCTTTTTTATCAAAACGTGGTCTAGCTAGTCACCTTGGTTTTACAACATCACGAGTAGGAAAAAATAAATGTGGAAGTGGTAGAATAGGAACGTACGAGAGTGTTGCATCTGGAAAAGCAATAGAATTAAATGCAAAAAAACAGGGTTTTAAGACCATATCTGCTAAAGAAATTTATTCTTATCATTTGCAAAACAAAAAATGGGCAAAAAAAATTATACACTTATCAGCAGAATCTATTGCTGAATTATGTGCTAATATAAAATCTATTTTTGATACTGATATTATCGTTATTGGAGGAAGCATCGGTATGGCTAAAGGGTACACACAATTAGTCAAAAAATACCTATCAAATGAACCTAAACTTTTTCAATCTAAGATATACCGATCTTCACTTGGTATTAATGCTGCAAAAATAGGAATATTGTTATGATTTTATTAAAAAATATTTGTACTTTGTATAAATATTGCATACTCTAAAAATATATGGGCAAAGGACAAAAACTATATTCAAAAGCAAAACAGATTGTTGCAGGAGGCAATATGCTGCTCTCAAAAAGACCAGAGATGTTTTTACCTGAACAATGGCCCTCATATTTTTCTAAAAGCAAAGGTTGTGAAGTGTGGGATCTTGATGGTAACAAATATATTGATACCTTAATGATGCCTGGAACTAATTCATTAGGTTACAATTATCCTGAAATAGATGAGGCAGTAAAGCAAACTATTAATAGTGGAAATATGTCAACTTTAAATGCTCCTGAAGAAGTAGAGCTTACAGAGAGACTAGTTGAATTACATCCATGGGCAGATATGGCACGTTTTGCTAGATCTGGTGGCGAAGCTAATTCTATAGCTATAAGATTAGCAAGGGCTGCTTCAGGAAAAGACAATGTTGCCTTTTGTGGATATCATGGATGGCATGATTGGTATTTAGCATCAAACTTGTCAGATACTAAAGGATTAGATGGACATTTACTTCCAGGTCTAGATCCACATGGAGTACCTAAAAATTTAAAAGATAGTGTTCATCCATTTGAATATAATAATTTTGATAAACTTGAAGGATTAGTTAAAACTAAAAATATAGGCGTAATTAAAATGGAAGTATATCGTAATAAAGAACCTGAAAATAATTTTTTGCAGCGCGTAAGAAAACTCGCAGATGAAAATAATATTGTTTTAGTTTTTGATGAATGTACCTCTGGTTTTAGAAAAAATTATGGAGGATTACACAAACTATATGATGTTAATCCTGATGTTGCAATGTTTGGTAAAGCTCTGGGAAATGGTTATGCAGTAACAGCTGTTTTAGGAAAAAGAGAAGTAATGCAAGCAGCTGAGAAATCATTCATAAGTAGTACTTTTTGGACCGAAAGAATTGGTTCAAGTGCCGCTCTTGCTACATTGAAAGTAATGAATAAAGAAAAATCTTGGGAAAAAATTACTTCAACTGGTGAAATTATTAATAAAGAATGGATAAAACTATCACAAGAATATGAATTACCTATCGTTATTAATGGACTTGCAGCTTTAACAACCTTTTCTTTCAAAAGTAATAATGCTCTAGCTTATAAAACTCTGATAACACAAGAGATGTTAAAAAAAGGTTATTTAGCTGCTACAGCTGTATATGTATGTACTGCGCACACTCCTGAAATTATAAAAGAATATTTAGAAAATTTAAAACCTATTTTTCAAACTATTAAAGAATGTGAAGAGGGAAGAGATATTATGAAATTATTAGAAGGTCCAATCGCTCATAATGGATTTAAAAGACTGAATTAATCTAAAGCAATAATCTTATTACCAATTTTTTTGAAAGGTAGTCTTTTTAAATTACTTGTGCACAATCCCTGACTATCAATATAAAAACTATGTGAAGCAATCGGATCATAAGCATCTTTATGTGAAACTGCAGCTTTAATAATAATAAATTTTGCTTTTTCAGGATCTATTCCTTGTGAAATTAATTGCCCTAGATCCATCGGTGGTGTTTTAATTGATGTTAACAAAAGTGTTAATTGATCATTTTTTAAAACTGCTGATAAGCCCATATTAATATTCATTCCCATCATTGAAGCTAAATGCGATTTTTTATTTTCTAAAACAAATTTTCCATCTGATAATTTATCAATTATTCCTCTAAATGGGATAGGATCTCCATGATAATCATCAAATTTAGCACCAATTTCCAGATCTACTTCATTACCAATTTTACTTTGATGACAAATTTGAACTGCTTCAGGATCATTAATGATTGCTACTATACCATCGTAATTAAATTTTAAAAAATTTCTTAATAAATCAGTTGCATCACCTGGAGTTCCACCACCAATATTATCAGCAGGTTCAATTAATAATATTGGTTTTTTTTGAGGAATTAGTTTTTTTATTTTTTCTATAGTTTCCTCTATTGAGTTTTCACTTGGATATGCAGATTTAATTTTAGACTCTAAAATATCATTAAGAAAAGCTAAATATTGTTTAGCATTCGCTACATCTCCTCTTGTACAACAATTTAAACTAAAACCACAATCTGCAATATCTGCATAAGAGTATCCTGCCATAACATTAATACATAAAATATCTTTATCTTTATCTTCAATTTTTTTAGCTTCTTGCAAAATAGATTTCATTGGATCATTAGCAGTCCCTACTCCTGTCGGTGGTAAAATATATTGTGTTGGATGGAATATTTGCTTAACATTTGAATCTTCCATTAAGTTATTTAAAATAGAAGCAGCTTTAATAGCTGTCTCTCTTGAGTCACTGTGAGGATTTTTTCTATAAGCATATAAACATGTACTATTTTTGGTCATTTTTTCTGATACATTGGCATGTAGATCCAAAACAGCAACAATTGGAATAATGATATTTTTTTCTTTTAAAAATTGATTAATTTTTTCTAATAAATATCCCTCAAAATCATCATGATTTTTACTAACCATAGCACCATGAAGAATTAAAAAAATCGCATCAATTTTTTGACAACACTCTTCTAATTTTGAAAAAAATTTTTTTTCAAAAAATATCTCTGCTTCAGAACTGACTGTCCCTGATGGTATAGCTGCCATTTGTATTCCCGTTGAAATAATCCAATTTTTTTCTATTGCATACTCAATAAAACCATCAGTTGGAGATCCATTCCCTTTATTTTTTTTTATGATTTCATCATTTTCATAAATAATAAAATCTTTTAAGGTTGTAGGTTGACTTAAAAATGTATGTGTTTCATGATAAATTCCTGAAAGGAAAATATTTTTAGACATTGAATAACTCTGATAATTCTTGTTTTGCTATAGTTTTTATTTTTTGTACCTCTTCAAACGATGCTCCCTCATATGGCCATAAAACTTTTTCTGATATTGGCCCCCAATCACCAACAGAGGCTAACAATTTATCTAAACCAGTATTTGATAGTCTAGAAGCAAGAGGAAGAATATATGTTTTCATAAAATTGTTAATTTTATTTTCAATATTTTTTGCTTTTTTAATATCATTATCAATTAACTCCCAGATCATTACTGCTCCATTAGGACTTAGACAAGCAACATTGGAATATGATCCATTTGCTCCCAGTGGTTTACCAAAAACAACAGTATGACCAGGAACAAAAACTGAAAAATTCTTAAATAATTCTCTTCTTTTTTGGTACCATTTTTCGTCTCCACCTGCACATTTAATACCAACAAGATTTGGAGCTTCTTTAGTCAAAAATAAGATTTCATCTAAAGAAAGTAGAACTTTTGCATGAGGAGGATTATATAAAATCATATACATATCATCGACTACTTCCTGCATTCCCATAATAAAGTTTTGTGACTCTTTTAATGTAGGTGGCCACCAATCTGGTAATGTAATTTGACATCCATTAGGTTTAAGATGTTTTATTCTTTTTGCTCTCTCTCTAGATATACGTGGATTAGTATGACTTATTCCTAATTGAAATTTTTTATTTTTTTTTAAAGCAATATTAGAAACAATTTCAGATAACTTATCAAATTCATTTTCAGTTTGATTATGACATTCTGCAGCTGTTCCATTTGTATAAACACCATAAACATTTGCATCACAAAGAATATTTACTTGCTCTTCAAAAGCGATCCAATCAATACCATTATCTTTTATAGGTAATAAAATAGTTCCCCAAATTCCATTAGGCCTTTCCAATTTAATCATTATTAGTGTGTTTGTAATTGGTCTTGGGCTTGTTTTACAATATCAACCCCTACTCTATCACTCCAACCTTGAATCAATCTATTTGTAATAGGGCCTACTTTACCATCACCAATATTTAGTCCTTGCAATTTAGTTGCTGGCATAATTGAATAGGGAGTGCTAGTAAAAAACATTTCATCAGCTGTGGCTAAATCATAAGGTTGAATAACAGCTTCTATAACTTCAATACCAAGCGACTCTGCTATTTCCATAGTTGAGTCTCTTGTTAAACCTGCTAAACAATTAGCAGTAGTTGGGGTTATTAATTTTCCTGATTTAATCATAAAAATATTACCACCTTTATTTTCTGCAACATTACCATGAATATCAAGAATAACACTTTGAGCTTCTGGATCTACAAGCTTAGCCTCGATTTCGGCAAGAGTATAAAATAATCTGCTTCTATTTTTAATTCTGGCATCAATTGATTGTGATGGTACCATACGAGTGGGAGGGATAACGACATGACATCCTTTAGTATAAAAAGGAGCCCATAAAACTAAATTCATCGGCTGTGTGTAAATCATAACAGTTGGTTTAGTGACCTGTAAGGTAGGATTGCCTCCAGTAATTGAGTGACCTCTAGACACATTATGAACTAACCAACAGTCTTGATTACTCGCATATTCATTTTTATTTATCTCTAATAAATTTAAACTATCATCCATCATTTCTTTCTTAGTCATTTGTGGATCAATTCTTGTAAGTTTAAAAGATTTATATAATCTATCAATATGCTCTTTTAATTTAAAAGGTTTATAGTTAAAAGTTCTCGTAGACTCTGTTACTGTATCGCCAAGTAGAACAGCACTGTCAAAAATTGATATTTTAGCATCTTCCTCAGGAATAATTTCACCTGATATATAAACTTTTCTATTTGTCATAATTTAAATTATTTTTTTTGCCTTAAGTTCATCGTGTAATTTTTTTTGATAAGCTTTTCCTTTTTCTTCATCATGTTTTGCAGAGATACCATGATAAACAAAACCAAATGCTCTTCTAGATCGAACTTTGGATTTATTTGGGCTCGCAAAATGTATGATTTTTGCATCGTGCATTAAAAACATTCCTGCTTTTCCCTCAAATTTTACTGTATTTTTTTTATCTTCTTCAGTTCCAAAATCAGTAACACCCTGAGAAAAACCTAAGATTTCAGATCTACCATGTGGTCTATATTCTTCTTTTTTATGAGAGCCTCTAACATAATGTATGCATCCATTTTCATCATCAACATCCTCTAATGCTAACCATCCAGTAACCGCCTTATCATTATCTAAATTAAAATAATAGCCATCTTGATGGGGTGGTGTTGGATTACTTTTACCTGGAGGTTTATTAAAATACTCCATTGCTCTCGGTAAAACTTCTTCACCTAAAGCATTTGCTGCAAGATCTTTAATTTTACTATTATAAAATAATTCATAAAAAAAATTATCATACTCCTCTATTTTTTGCATTTGCATCAAGGTATCTTTATTAGATTTGTCAACATAATAAACTTCTTGTTCTTTCATTTTTGGAACACAGTCTCTTATATAGCGATTAAATTCATTATTAATTATTTCCATATCACTCTTAGAGAATAGCTCAGGGATATGATTATAACCATCTTCATCGTAAGATTTTTTTAGTTCATTTAAATTAGGAATTTTCATTTCTAAGGTCATATTAAATTTTTTTCCTCTAACTCTTTGCGCAATTTTAATTGGTAAGCTTCATGTGCTTCTTTATCCTCTTCTGCACTTTCACCATAATAAATAAAACCAAGCGCTTTTCTAGTTCTAGTTTTTGATTTATTTCCCTCTGCCCAATGGATTGTTTTAGCATTATGAATAAGAAATGTCCCTGCATCTCCAGGGAAAGAAACAGTATTTAATTTATCATTTTCAGTTCCAAAATCAGTAACACCCTGTGAAAATCCAAGAATATTTGATTTACCGTGTGGTCTGTACTCTTCATTCAAATGTGACCCTTTTACATAATGTATACAGCCATTTTCTTCATCAACTTTTTCTAAAGCTAACCAACAAGTTACTGCGTTGTGTTTTTTTAACATAAAATAATATCCATCCTGATGAGGAGGTGTAGGTTTCCCTACTCCAGCTGGCTTATTAAAATATTGTAAATTTTTTGGTACTGCTTTTTCTCCTAAAACAAATGAGGCAACTTCTTGAATAGCACTTTCTTCAATTAAATTTTTAAAATAATCATCATAAGCAAACATTTGTTGAAGATTTTTAATTGTATTCTTATCTGATTTATCTTCATAAAAAACATGGTGGTTAGGAAGGGTTGGACCAATCTCAGCAATATACCTGTCGATCTCATTCTTTATTTCATGAATTTTATCTTCTTCAAAAAAAGAATATATAGCTACGTATCCGTCCGAGTCAAATTCTTGTTTTAATTTTTTTTTATCAAACATTATTAAATACTTAATCAAGTTATTATGTTTTAATGATAATTAAATTTAAATTTATGTCTAGTATATTTTAATTTTAAATAATCCAATTGTTATCAAATTTATTTCACAAATATGTACTCCCACAAATTCCCTCAACAATTTCATAATTCATCAAAATAAATAATAGATTTGTTGTCTTTTCGATTTTTTAAATAAATAATAATAAAAAGTAGCCTATACTTTTGAAAATCAGCAAGATCTTCAACATGTATATACAAGATTATGTTTATTAATTTTTTATTTTCTGCTAACTTTATGGTGACTTAATAAGTTTTTACAAAAGCATATAATTTATGAGTGTTTATAATCGAATTTATAATAATATGTTAGAATTAATACAATCAGGATCCTGGAGAATTGGTGAACAAATACCTTCAGAGAATTTTTTAAAAAATCATTATGGAGTTAATAGATTAACTCTTAGAAAAGCACTAGACATACTTGCAAATGAAAATTTAATAACTAAAAAAAAAGGGTCTCGTGCAAAAGTTATATCCCGAAGAGCAGTTTATAAAGTTTATTGTCTAACTAGTCTTGATGATCCTGTGTTAAAAAAGAAACGCGTAAGTATAGTTATTAATTTTACTAAAAAAAAATCTATTACATCAAAAAATTATTTTAAAGATAATGTTTTTGAAATTCAAAGGTGTTTTTTTGATAACAAAGAACCTGCTTATATTGCAAGAGGTCAAGTTTTAGTAAAATCAGTACCTGATTTAAATGAAAAAATTTTTTCATTACAAAAATATAATAATGCCTCATTATCTGAAATACTTGTTAATAAATATAATTTAAAAGTTTATAAACAACAGGTAACTTCTACATCAGTTTTATTATCAAAAGATGAGTCAGAATTTTTTAATGTACCTAGAAACTCAGCAGGAACAAAATGGGTAAGTTTTTATTTTGATAATAAAAATCAGTTACTGTTTATTGATACAGAGATTTCTCTTAAAAAAATTGAGATAGAAATGATTAACAAACAACCTACTAATGATGAAAAAATATAAAAGAATTTTTTCAATAAATAATGATCTTGGATTTAGGAATTATACTGTTCGGGACTTAATTAATTTAAAAGGTAAAAAAAAACTTAGTCAGGTAAGAGTTACAACACCTCAGGAAGCAGCAGCGGCACAAGAAGCAGGTATAGATTTATTACTTACAGGTCCAGGTTCTGAATTTCCAAAAATACGTAAAGCAGCTTCTAAAACATTTATGACTGTTGGAATTCCATTTATTGAAAATCCCTCAAAAAAAGAAGCCACTAAGAAGGCATTTGAAATAATACAAGCTGGTGCAGATTCCTTGATGTGTCAAAATTGGAATTTAAATTGGATGAAACATTTGAGTAAGTTTAAAATACCTTTTCAAAGTCATGTTGGATTTATACCAAGAAGGACAACATGGATAGGCAGTATTAGATCTTTTGGAAAGACTGCCAAAGAAGCTTCGGAACTATATAAAGATGTTAAAGATATAGAAGAAACAGGTGCATGGGGAATTGAAGTAGAGTTAGTTCCACAAAATATCCTAGCTGAAATTACAACGAGAACTTCCTTGATTACAATTTCTATAGGCTCAGGCAATGCTGCAGATGCACAATTTCTTTTTGCTGAAGATATTTTAGGTCAAAGTCAAATAAAATTTCCACGACATGCTAAAAAATATGCAAAGTTTGATAAAATAATGAATAGTATACAACATGAAAGATTTAGAGCATTTAAAGAATTTAAACTAGATGTAAAAAATAATAAATTTCCCTCTAAAAGAAATTTAATTTCAATACCAAAAAAGGATTTAATGAATTTTAAAAAATTTTTGACTAATAAAAAATTTCATGATTAAAAAAAATACTAAAAAATATAAAAAAGTATATTCACTAGCTCACCAGTTAGGATATAGAAATTATACTGTTAGAGATTTGCTAGATCTTAAAGGTAAAAAAAAACTAACTCAAATTAATGTTGTATCTCCTGATGAGGCGGAAGCAGCTGAAAAAGCAGACATTGATCTAATAATAACAGGTCCAGAAAAGGTAAAAGAGATTCGACAAGCTGCTCCTCATACATTTTTAACATGTGGTATAAAATACACTCAACATGAATCAAAGGAGAGTATTACTAAAAAATGTTTTGAGTTAATTGAATTAGGAGTTGATTCTATTCATACAAATTCATGGAACATTAACTTTATAAAATATGTTAGTGAATTTAATATCCCCTTACAAGCACATGTGGGTTTTGTTCCAATGAAATCTACTTGGACAGGTGGTGTAAAACCAGTGGGCAAAACATTGAACGAAGCAATTAAAATTTATAAAGAAATAAAAGAAATGGAAAATATTGGTTGCTGGGCAGTAGAAGTAGAATGTATTCCTGCAGCAGTATTAGCTGAGGTAACTAAAATAACCAAAATGCTTACTATTTCTATAGGTTCTGGAGCTAAAGGGGATGTGCAATTTTTATTTTCTGAGGATATTTTAGGTTATCACAAAGACTTAACAGAAACTCCAAGACATGCAAAAACTTATAGAAATTTTAATAAATTGTATAGAAATTTACAAAAAGAAAGAATTTCTGCATTTAGAAAATTTCAATCAGATATTATGAAAGGCAAATTTCCACAAAAAAAACATTCAGTCATTGCATCAAAAAAAGAATATTATAATTTTAAAAAAATACTAAAAGATTCATTGTAGATTAAACGTTTTTTATTTTTTTTATATTATTGACAACTGATTTTGGAAGTTTGTTATTATTTATTAAGTTAATAATCTTAATTACATCAATAGATTGCCTAGTAATTGTTTCCTTTGTAATTCCAGCAATATGAGGAGTAATTATTATATTATCTAATTTATTGAGTTTCGTTTTAGCGAAGTTTTCTGAATGTTTCCAATTAGTAGTTTTATTTTTTTCATATTTTAAATCTGTCTCTAGAACATCTATAGCAGCCCCTGAAATTTTTTTCAATTTTAAAGCATTATACATTTCGTTAGTATTTATTAGATTCCCTCTAGCTGTATTAATTATAAAAGAATTTTTTTTAATGTAGGAAAATTCATTTTTTGAAATCATATATTTATTATTATTAAATGAAGCATGCAAACTAATAAATCTAGAATTTTGAAGAAGGTATTTTAGAGAAACAAAAGTTATTTTTTTATTTTTTTTTCTAATAAATGGATCAAATACAATGACTTTCATTCCTAATGCTAAAGCTTTTTTTCTAACTAATTTACCGATTGAACCAAAGCCTATTATACCAAGTGTGGACCCCATAATTTCAAATTGAGGCCAATCAGAAAAATTTACCTTATTATTGCTAAGCATTTCAATGATAGCTTCATTGTATGACCCTTTAATTGTTTGATTATGAAAATTAATAATATTTCGAGCAAGTGTGAGTATATATGTTATGACTAATTCAGCTACTGAATTTGAATATGTATTAGGAACATTTATTATTGCAATTTTATTTTTTTTTGCAATTTCGAAATCAATATTTTTGATTTCAACACCACATCTTATAATTGCTTTTAAATTTTTTTTTTCTAAAAGTTTATTTCCTGCTCCTGTCCACCATTCAGTAACAATAATAGAAGCATTTTTAGAATATTTTATGACTTCTTCTTCTTTTAAATGTCTGTTAAGAGGATTGAATAAAATTTTAATATTTTTATTTAATAAACCTATAGCGTTCTTATCAAAAAAAAGATCAAAATCTCTTTTTTTATGCGTGAAAAAAATTGTTGTTCCCATTTATCCTTTAGTTGCCCCAGCTGTTAAACCTGTAACAATATATTTTTGTAAAAAAAGGTAAATAATTAGAATTGGGAAAACCATCATTGTTGAAGATGCAAGAATAGCTTGCCAATCAAATATTTCACCACTCATTAATCTGTAAATTCCAACTGCCAAAGTTGCTTTTGAGTCAGAATTTAAAAAGACTAAAGCATATAAAAACTCATTCCACGCATGTATAAAAGTAAAAATCGCTGCTGCTGCTAATCCTGGTTTAGAGAGAGGTATAATAATTGTAGTAAATACTCTAAACTTACTTGCACCATCGATATAAGCTGCCTCTTCTAAATCTTCGGGAATAGTCAAAAAATATGCTGTTAACATCCAAACACAAAAAGGAAATGAAAAAGTCATGTAAGTCAATATTAATCCAAAATGGGAATTACCAAGCCCAAATTGTACAAGCAGAACATATAAAGGTAGTACTAATAAAATTTGAGGAAAAATATATGCAACCAAAACACCTCTGGTAATAATTTTTTTTCCTCTAAACTTCATTCTAGCTAAACTATGACCTGCCATTGCACTCAAGATAGTGCAGACTATGGTTGTAATTATTGATATGTAAAGAGAATTCCAAAACATTCTAATAAATGGAGTTAAGGTTAATACTGTTTCATAAGCAGTAAAATCTAAATTGGTTGAGAAAAGGATTGGTGGTGTTTGGTATACTTCAGCATACGGTCTTACTGAGGATGCTATCATCCAATATAAAGGAAAAATCGAAAAAATTGAAAATATAACTAATAAAAAATAATAAAAAAATTTTTGATTTACACTATTTTTTTCCATACTGATCCTCATCAATCTTAAATAAACGAAAATAAAAATATGTAAAAATTATCAAAATTAAGAAAAGAAAAATTGCCACTGCAGCAGTCTCACCTAACAAACCACTTTTCCAACCTATCAAATAACTGTATATTGGTAAAGTCATAGTAGAATTAAGAGGACCTCCTCCAGTTAAAACATAAATTAAATCGAATGTATTAAAAACCCATATAGTTCTGAGTATAATCAATATTCCTACAATGGTTAGGATATTTGGAAGTGTGACATACCAAAAAGTTTGGTACCAATTTGCACCCTCTATTTTAGCTACTTCATATTGCTCTGATGGTATAGATTGTAAACCAGCCAAAATTCCAAGAGTAAATAAAGGAAAACCAAACCATACGTTAACAACGACTACTGCTGTCATTGAAAAATCTGGATGACCTAACCAAGGTATAGGCTGTTCAATAAAATTTAAATTAATAAGAAAAAAATTATAGATACCATACATTTTGCTTAATAACCATTTCCATAAAAGTGCTATGACTATAGGTGGAAAAGCATATGGGATTATAAGGGCTAATCTAAAAAAAATTATACCTTTTAATTGTTTGTTTAGTATTAAAGCAGTAACTAAACCTATAGCTAATTGAAAAATAATAGATGTAAAAGTGAAAATAAAAGTATTAATTAATGCTTCAGTAAATATTTCTTCTTTTAATATTGTAATATAGTTATCAAAACCAACAAATTTATATCCTTTGTAAATTAAATGCTTATTTGTAAAACTTATAAAAATATTAGTTATAACGGGGTATGCTAAAATAAAGGAAATGACTGATAAACCAGGGATTAAAAAAATAATACCTAAGTGTCTGTCTATAAAATGAGCTATTTTATTCATAAAATGCAACTTGATTTACAATTTGATGAAAATTTAAACATTCTTTATTCACAACGAGTTGTCCGGGTTTGTTTGTATTAGTAAAATATATAAAATCCTTCCATTCATTTAAAAAAGGCTCATCATAATCAAATTTAGAAAAATTAAAATTAATCTCTTTATTACTCAAATAAACTTTTAAGAAATCTGGCCTTATTAATACTAAATGACCTTTTGAACCAATGGCATTTAATACAAAATCACTTTTACCATTTATATTTGCATATTTTGATAACCAACCATTATGAATAAAACAATCAATGTTTTTGGATTTTAATTTTGTATAAATAGTTTGTTCAAATTTAGAATTTATTTTTTTATCAACATATTGTAATTTAATATTATCTTGAATTAACCACATAATAAGATCTAGAGGGTGAACAAACATTTCTTTGTGAATTCCATTGTTAATTGCCCAAGACTGGTTTGGTATTTTTTGAAAATATGAAATAGAAATAGCTCTAAGATTACCAATAATTTTCTTTTCAATAATTTTCTTTAATTTTATGAAAATTTTTTCATACCGCATTTTAAAACCGATGGCTAATTTAATTTCATATTTTTTACAATATTTGATAGCTTCTTTAGCTTCTTGGTAATTTAGAGTAAAAGGTTTTTCACATAATATATTCTTTTTAATCATCGCAAATTTTTTAATAATTTCTAATTGATTACTTGCGGGTACAGCTATTGCAACTGTATCATAGTTATTTTGAGGGACGTTTTTAAATAAATCATTATAAGTGCTAAATGTTAATGTTTTAGAATCACAAATTTTAATAACTTTATCAATTCTTTTTTTATCATAATCAACAATTGCTATAATTTTACATTTAAGTTTTTTTAAAATCTTTACATAAATATGCCCAATTAAGCCACAACCAATTACAACAACTTTTTTTTTATTCATTTAAAGATTGTAGTTTTTTAATCTCTATTGGCAAAGCCTCTTCAGGATCTAATAAAACCTCAGGATGCCATCTTTTTTCATATTCTATAGATATATAATTGTTATATTTATGATTATTTAAAAAATTGATTATTTCTTTCCAGGGTATAATTCCATCACCAAATAAACAAGGTTTTGTACTTCCAACAGGATACTTATTTTTACCAATTGAAGTTATTTTTGGACTAGAGTCTCTATTAATTGTTAAATCTTTTAAATGAACATGGTTGATATAATTTTTTTGAATTTCAAATGCCTCCGTGAAATTTTTATCTCCTAGATAAATTAAATTTGCTGGATCATACAAAATACCTATATTTTTTGAATTAATATTCTCTACTAATTTTACTGTTTTAATTGCTGTAGTAGCTTCGGTATAATGATGATTTTCAATATTTGCAGTAATTGAAGATGAATCTAAATATTCTCCTATAATTGACAAACTTTCTACTAAATATTTATAGGATTCATTATTATATTCTTGTCCCTCTGGATCGATTCCTGACCAAATCCTAACACTCGGACAGTTTAAAGTATCAGCCATATCAATTATTGATTTAAATTCATCAATAGATTGTAATCTTAAATCTTTATTACTTGAGTTAAAGTTTTTAGTATAGGGTACCAAATTGGATACATTAATATTTAAATTCTCAATCAGTTGCTTTATATTATTTATCTCAAGTGATGATGATTTTATTTTTAGAGCACATTTATAATCATCAGCTATAATGATTTCTACGCCATCAAATCCTATATTCTCATATAATAAGATTGCCTCTTCTAATGCCAATAAAGGGGTCCCCATTGTATGTGCAGATATTTTATACATTTAAAAAGTTTTATTTATAGAATCTTTTGATCATTAACTCTTACTCTAGATTTTACTTTTTTTGAAAGTAAACAAGCACTTGAAATCTTAACAGCATGTAGGGCAGAATTACCTCCAAATAATTCTTTTTTTTCACTAATTTTAGATTTATTTAACAAAACATTATTAAAAAATTTTAATTCATCTCTTATGGCTTTAGCTAAAAATAGTTCAGCAGCCTGACCTGGTTTACCAAAAGTCACTCCACCATCAGTTTTCTTAAATAAATTTTTCATAGATAAGTTTATTTTTTTTCCATCAAACATAGGTATAATTTTACTTTGGTTTTTTTCATTGACGACAATAAAATTTGATTTTTTATTATCTAGAACAATATATCCTTTTTCAAAATTAATTTTGAAGAAGTGTTCACCTAACTTAAATCCTGAACCATATTGCATTGAAGCAAATGTTCCATTTTTAAAATGTAAAGTTAATAATAAAATGTCATCTTCAGTACCATAACCTCTACCTTTATGTGCTAAATTACCTCCTGCACAATAAACGGAATCAACCTCTCCCATATACCAACTTAATAAATCTATTTCATGAATGTGATGAAATAAATGACCTCCTGATTTATTTTGCATTTTTTTCCATGAGACATGCTTCATTTTATTTTCCCAGCCTGTTCTTTCTACATGAGCTACTAAGGGGCGTCCCAAAACCTTAGATTGAATTATTTGTTTGATTTTTATCATTCCAGGATAAAAATGCATCATGTGGCCAACCATCAATTTTACTTTATTTTGTTTTGTAACTTTTATCATTTCTTCAGCATCAGAAATAGAAGTGGAGAAAGGTTTTTCACATAATATATGTTTTTTATTTTTTGCAGCTAAAGTTACTGGTTTTCTATGAAGATGATTTGGTGAAGTTACAATAATAGCATCTATATCTTTTCTTCTCACTAAATTAGATAATTTTAAATCATAACTACATCCAACAATTTGACTAAGTTTTTTAGCACTTTCGCCACTTCTACTATAAACAGAAATTAATTCTGAATTCTTCATATTAACTATTTCTTGAGCATGAACACTTCCAAAAAAACCACAACCTATTATTCCATATCTTATTTTTTTCATAAATTATTCAATATTGCCGTAAACAAATTTACGGCAATATTTATTTTAATTATTATCTTCTGGCTTTATCAACCTGTTTTTGGAGTTCTGCATGTCCCCATGCTTGAGCCTCCTCAGGAGTTTTTTCTCCCAACACAACATAAGCCATCATATTTTCAATGACACCTGATTTTGCTGTAAAGCCTGTTGGGTTTGGTCCAAAAGTTGCTCCTAAAGCTGCACCATTTGCAATACCTTCAAGTGTTAGCTCGACTCCTTCTTTAAACATAGAGATATGTTCATTATCAAGATATGCAGGATTGCTAGCAGCTGAAGCAGTTACAGGATTCATACCACCTGCAATTATATGCATATAATCGATGTATCTTTGATCTTCATATAAGAAAGAAACAAATTTATCAGCCATACTTTCGTTATCACCATTTAATACAGTAATATGAGCCGCATCTGCAAACCAACCAGTTTGTTTGTTTGTTGGAGGTCTAGCTATTCCAACTACACCTGCATCAAAAAGATCTGGTCTTTTATTCTTAATGGCATGAGTAACAAACATGGTATCTATAACCATAGCTGTTTTACCATTATTGAATGCTTCAAATAAATTATCATGAAAAGTCATAGATAAATCTCCACCACATTCTTCATAAATTGTTTGCATCATTTCAATAACTGCAAGATGATCAGGGTGACCTAGATCAGAATTACCGTCTTTATCAAGTATTGCTCTTCCATTCGAACGAGCTAATACATAATAGTAAATTGCAGCACCCCAATCACTTGGATTCCACATTTGTAGCATTGCATATTGCTGTTCAGCTGGATTATTAATTTTTTTACATACATCTATATATTCATCCCAAGTTGATGGAGCTTTATTGATTCCATACTTTTCAAATATATCTTTTCTGTAAAAAATAAGTCTTGTATGTGCATAAAAAGGTATACTAACAAATTGACCATCAATTTTATTAAATCTATCTAATAGCTCTGCTGAAGCAAATGCATTAGCTCCCCCTATTAAATCAATTGCAGGTTGTAGACTTCTACTCACACCTGCAGAATACATTTCAGAGCAAACATCTACTAAACAAATACTTACATCAGGTAATGTTCCTGCTGATGCTGCAGCAGTCCATTTTTCTCTGACTTTACCCCATGGCACTACTTCAACATTAACTGTAGTTCCTGTTTCCTCTTTGAATTCAGCAACTATTTTTTCCATACCAGCAATTCTTTCAGGTTGTGTAAAAGAATGCCAGAATGTAATTTCATTTGCTTTAACAAAATTTGCAAAAATTAAGAAAGCAAAAAAAACTAATAATATTTTTTTCATTTTTACCTCCACATAAAAATAAGTTTTTATAAAATTAATCACAATTCTAAATTTAAATAAAATAAATTCATATGGTGTCTATACAGGTTGAAATTTCAACATTAACTAGCCTGGATATTGAAAAATTTAATTTTTTTAAGGCATCTGTATTTTCTAACGTTTTTCAAAGATATTTTGAAAAATTAATTTTCTAATAAGAAAAGTCTTTTTTATATTTATCCACAATCTTATAGGTTATACTTAATTTCAATGAGAAGTGCGGAAGCTAGAAGATTATCAAATAAAGAAAAAATTCAATTCTTAAATGATGGATACGTAAAAAATTTACCTGTGTTTTCTTCTGAGGGAGTAATAAAAATTCAAGAAATTTTTAAAACTTTATCAGATAGATTGCCTGACCAAATAGATATTAACAAAACGAATATGTGGAATAAAGCAAGTAAAATGTTTTATGATATTTGTGTTACACCAACTATTTTAGATTACGTTGAGGACGTCATTGGGAAAAATTTTTATTTATGGGGAGGAATGTTTTTTTTTAAAGAGAAAAAAAGTAAATCAATTGTTCCATGGCATCAAGACTCACAATATTGGCCATTGAATCCATCTAAATCAGTCACAGTTTGGCTTGCTGTTTATGATACTGATAAAGAAAATGCAGCAATGAAAATAATACCAGGAAGTCACAAAATAAAAGCATACCCTCATAATCAAAATGATAATTCAAACTATCTTTTAGACAAAGAAGTTTCATCAAAATATATAAAAGATGATAAAGTTGTATATATGGATTTAAAAGCAGGGGAAATTTCATTACACTCTGATGCTTTATTACATGGTTCTGATGAAAATAAATCATCAAGACCAAGGTGTGGAATAGTTTTAAGATATTCTCCTACAGATGTTAAAGTTGATATATCTGAATGGCCTTTTTTTTCTATTCAACTAGTACGTGGGGAAGACAAATATAATCATAATCCAGTTGCACCTATACCTAGAGGTGAAGCTACTCCTGTTAGACCAATGCAATTTCATAGTGAATTTGAGAGTCAGTGGTAATAAAAAAACAATTATTTCTAATTTCTTTATGAAAGTGTATTGGATATAAACTTTTCACTTAATTATATAAAATAATATGCAAAAAAAAGCAGAGATAGTAGTTTATCAAAATCCTAATCCTCTTTTGGTTAGTAAGCAAGGAATTTTTCCAGGAGTTAGTTTACTACCTAATAACGACTTACTAATAATTTTTTCCATTGGTCAAGCATTTGACTCTTCTGATCAAAGAGCATTTGTTACCATTAGTAAAAATAATGGAAGAACTTGGTCACCACCTAGACAACTTCATAATCATATATATAAAAAACATGAGGAAACTGATACATTAAAACCTTTACTATTACAAAATGGAGACCTTATTGCAACTGGTTACGCTTTTATTAGGCCAGACCCTCTTACGCCAATTGTTGATCCTGTTTCATTTAAAGTTTTACCTTTAAAAAATAAAATAAGTTTTTCAAAAGATAACGGTAATAATTGGAGTGTTCCTAAGAGCTTTAATGTATTAAATAAACCCTTAGAACTATCTGGGCCATGTATTCAATTATCTTCTGGTAGAATACTTGGAGCATGTGCGCCATTTCATTTAGGTACAAATGGGCATTCAGGTTGGATTATCTTTAGTGATGATAATGGTAAAAACTGGAATAAATTATCAGAATTTTTTAATTCTCCAAATGGTGAAATAGCTGCTTGGGAATGCCGATTATCTGAAATAGATAATAATGGTGTTGCAGTAATTTTTTGGGCTTATGATAATGTTAATAAAATAAATTTAAACAACCACATTGTTTATTCGCATGATGGGGGAAAGAATTTTAGTAAAGCTATAGACACTAAGGTCAAAGCACAAGCATCTAATTTGCTTTGGTTTGAAAAAAATATTATTTTGACAATTCATTCTCACAGGGAATCTCCGTCAGGATTAATAATAAGAAAAATAAATATTGAAAATAACAAATTTGAAATTTTAGATGAATTAGATCTATTTAAAGATGAAAATATGGGAAGTGACTCAACAAATATTAGTAAACAATTTGGTAGTCTTAAATTTGGCCAGCCTTCACTTGTAAGACTTCAAAACAATGAAATACTGGCTACATGTTGGTGTCATCAAAATAATCAACATATAATAAAGACCTTTATTGTAAATATTTAAATTCAAACAATGTTTAAACTTATTTCAAAAGACCCAGAAAAATTAAGAGTTATGAACTATTTTCATTTTTCTACAGCACTTCAAATGTGTGCAGTTATTGGAACTGTAGCTGCTCCACTTACCTTATATGCAGTAGAATTAGGATTAGACTCAGATAAAATAGGTATTTTAGGAAGTCTTATGGCTTTTTGTCAAGTGCTGGCTTTGATTAGTATTCCAGTAACAGTTTATTTTGGCAGTAAGTTAGTCTCAATAACAGCTTTATTCACGCGCTATATTTTTCTCTTAGTTTTTTTAATTGTTCCGTTTTATAAAGATAACCCAACATTAGTTTTTTACTTATTGTTTTTTTCAATGTTAATGTTTGCAATATGCAGATCCTTATCTGAAGCAGCATTTGTACCTTGGATGCAAGAATTTATACCACGAGATGTTAGGGGGAGAATTATTGGTATTAATGGAATAATTTGTACACCTTTTGCACTTGTAGCTTCCTATATAATTAAAATATGGCTTGATAGCCAGGTTGGTTTAGAAAGATTTTATCCAGTATTTTTAATATCAATTATAATTGGTCTAATATCTGCCTTATTACTTATTAAAATTAAGGGTGGAAATAAAATTATAAATAGAGAAAATGATCTAGGTTATATTAAAAATTTATTTCTAGCTTCTAAAGATAAGAATTTTAATTTATTTTTACTTTCATCTGGTACTCAATATTTAGTAATTACTGTTCTTGCAATATTCCTAACTCTTTTTTTTAAAATAAGAATGAATATTCCTACAGGAGAATTAGTATTTTCTTCAACTTTAGTCTTAGTTGGTGGAACATGTAGCGGGTTGATTGTAGGTAGAATAACTGATAGTTATGGTTGCCGAGGAATAAGGGTGATTTTTCAGAGTCTGCAAATTCTGCTTTTGTTATTTCTACCTTTTATAACATCAGAAACACCTTTTTTGAGTTATGTAATTGGAATAATATTTTTTCTATTTGGTTTTTTAATGTGGGGAAGTGCCTCAATTGGTTATATTTTTATGCTTAATTATGTACCAAAAAATAACAAAGAGTCCTTCATGTCTCTTGCTTACAGCTTGGATGGCTTTATTGCTGGTATAACAACAGTTTTAGCTGGTTATTTTGTTTTATGGCTTGATTTAAATAATATTTTAATTTTTGGAAAAATTTTGGGCAGTTATGAGGTTTTATTTATAATTTGTGCGTTTATTATTGCGGTGTCAATGAACGCTTTTATTTTAATTAAAGAAGATGGAGCAATGGGAGTAAGAACTTTTATCAGACAAATGATATTTTCTAGACGTCAATTACTATAGCAGTTGATTACTTTTCTTTACCTGGCCACCTCATTAATAATTTTGCATTTTTTTCTTCTTCCAAAGCTTCTTGTTTGTCTTTAAATATTTTTACAACACACTGGGGTTTAGTTCTATCAATAACATCGTAGACTAAATGATAACCAACTTTATCCATAATGGGTCCAATCCAGCCTGCACAGTGATCGCAATATCTTTTCATTGGCTTTGCATCATTATCTAAAACTTTGCTAAGACTCGGGCAAACATTCATTCGTAATTCTAGTTTTTCATTTTCTAATTTTAAATCTAAATCACAATTCTCCTCAATCCTAATATGATCCCAATACTCGTACATACCTCTTAAACCTTTTTCTCTAAATAATTCTAAAGTATGCTTTTCTTGATTTTTGCTTATTTCTAACCAATATTCTTTTAAATCTTCTTCACTTTGTTTTTCTAAAAACTTAAAAACTT
>MDSW01151559.1_pt1 | contig 24859 bp, 13 predicted proteins | sample 811171 | NCBI WGS metagenome assembly MDSW01 (sample SAMN05326641, study PRJNA326480) | marine metagenome | isolation source: seawater | place: Atlantic Ocean: North West | collected 2012 | reverse complement strand
TAAACCCTAAACCCTAAACCCTAAACCCTAAACCCTAAACCCTAAACCCTAAACCCTAAACCCTAAACCCTAAACCCTGGGAGCATCAGAACGGGTGCCATTGGGACGAGGACACGTGGAAATGTGCCCAAAGCAATTGCCGCCCGTACTTGATCGAGCACGGGTGCCCGGGTGCTCGGTGACGCGCGGCGCCTCACCGACGAATTGCATGCGCGGACGTCAGTTCGAGCGAGCGCGGGTGGCTCTCATTGTACGAAAAACGTCGTCCACTCTTCGCCGATCCACTTCTCTACTCTCCGCCCCTCTTTGATGGCTTCGTTCGCCTCGTCCGCCGCCTTCGCCACCTCGGTCAAAATCCGTTCGCCTTCGTCGGCCGCGTTCGCCCCGATCTCGCTTCGACCAAGTCCCGGGACGTCGAGTGGGAGGACGCCTCGTAGGAAGCCGCCTTTTGGAGTCGCGGCGGACAGCGCCTCGCGCCCGGTCAGGTGCCCACCGAATCCCTCTTCTTCAACCTCTCGTCCCGAGAACGGGTCGAGCCGATCACCGTACGATGCCAACACGCGCGCCGACGCTGGGGTCAAGAACCCGTGGAAGACCGCCGCGCACGGTTCGTCGACGCCGTTCACGGCGAAGTGCGTCGCGGCGGAGGAGAAGGCGACGACATCTCCCGGTCGCGCTGCCACCAGCGACAGGCGAGGGCTCTCGAGCATCTCGAGCTCGCGTTCGTCCAGGTCCCTGTGCGCGGGAACGCCCACCGTCTCTCCTCCAGGCACGTATTCCTCGTCTCCCTCGCTCTCCTCTTCTTCGTCCTCTTCACGCGCGAGATCCAAGAGGGCGTCCGAATCGTCGCCTCTCGGCGCGATGCCGAGGATTTTCTGTCCCGAGAGGACGTGGCACAGTTCGATCTGCCCGACGATGTCATGGTGCGCGGGCGTGACGCTTCCGGGGTCGCCGAAAAAGATGGTCGCGGGCGTTTCCCTCCACGTCACCGCCGCCATGTCGTCGAGGACGTCCCCGGGTTCGCGAAAGTCTTCGCCGGACGACGACGCGCGCGTTTTCGCGAGCCCCCGCGCGACATCCTCCGCCCGCATCTCAACTGCGTACAGGCGCTCCATCCCCGGTTGTTTCGAGTTAAACGTGACGTTGATCGGTCGGAGATCGCCCGGCGGCCGGTCGAACATCGCGTCGATGTCTTCGAACGACATCCCCGAAACGTCGCGACCGTCGACAGAGACAACGGCGTGACCCTCCCCGACCCCAGCGATTTCAGCGGCGGACCCCTCATCCACCTCCCAAGCGATGGCGCCCGAGGAACGTACCCAGTCCAGCGGCGCGAGCGTCAAGCCGAGCGGCGACGCGCGAGAAGGCTCGTCGTCGTAGAAGGTCACGTCGTAGGTTCGATCGCGCGCCGCGTCGAGCGCGTTGATCGCTCGCGACTCTCCGAATACGTCCCCGAGCGAAACACGCGCCGCGCCTCGTCCCAAGCCGGACCCGTCGGCCGTCAATCTCCCGGGGGCGTCGCTTTCCTCTCCCCCGGCGACCGCCGCCTCCAACGCCGACGCCGCGTCAACCCCCCGCGCGAGATCGGCGAGCGCGTGGAAGTCGGGGGCGCCTGGACCGAGGTGCTCGAGTCGCCACGCGCCGTGCGGGAAGAGCACGGGGGTAGGGAACGCGCCCAAGCGAACGACGTCGATCCAGTACCCACCGTCGACGCAAACCAACGCGTCCGCGCCGAGAAGTCCGCCGCCGGCGTCTAAGGCGTCGAGCGTGGGCGCGGGCCATCGTGGGACGGCGGTGCGCGCGGACCATCGCGAATCAGCAGCGGAATAGAGACGTTTCGAGCTGAGGTCGTCGTCATAGAGCGCGAGACGCTTAACAGCGTCGCCGTCGAGCGGATCGAACGCGCGGAGGTTCGCCGCGAACCCGCTCGCGGTGCGGAGTCGCCAGCTTTGACGAGGGGCACCTTCGTCGAGCGAACAGTCAAGCTCTAGCTCGGCCGCGTCGAACTCTGCCGAGTCCTCACCGCGCTTGTACAGGATGGTGAAGCGCGAGCCGCACCCGTGGAAGGCGAGGAAGCGGATGACAGCGCCCGCATCGTCAACGACGTACGAGGGGCCATCAGCAGGATGCTTGCGAGCGATGGGGATGGGAACAACCCCAGCAGGGTGTGAGGTTGACGCTTGCTGGGCGTTAGACGAGGCACGCGCAACCTCGCGCCACGAGGTCTGTTTGCGACTCCATACGGAACCAGCGACATCTCGCCTCGATACCTGCTTACGCAGCCGTACGGCGCGAGCGACAGACGCCGCCGCCGCGCGCATCGGAGTGAAGGGCGACTGACGTCGTCGGCTCATTCGAGGATTATTGTTAACTGACAATATTGGCGGCAAGCCCGCGGGCCGCACTACTAGTTCGGTTTCGTCTCGTCCTCGTCGCCCTCGCCTCCAGTCAGATCTGACCCGCGCGTCATGGGCACGACCCCTTCCACCTCGGGGGCATTCGCCGCGGGTCCAATCCCCGTGGATCCGCCAAACGCAGGCGCGTCCTCCGCGGATCCGCGCCCGGGGGCTACGGACGCGCCTGAGCCTCCGGGCAATCAGGCCACTCCGGCTTCCCGTCACGTTGGGGTCACAACAGTCACGAGCATTCCACGTGAACTCCTCGTGACCGAGATCCTCCGTCGCCACTTGAAGGAGGATGCGGACCGAGCGGCACTCCTCGAGGTCTCCCGCCATTTCCGCGACGCCGTGCGCGAGGCCATCGCACAAGACCGCGCCGCCTACAGAGAAGAAGTTGATCCTGACACCTACAGAGACGCATATGGCTCCGCGTCCGAAGATGGTGCGTCCGAGGACGAGTCCCCTTCCTCGAATGTGGACGAACGTCACCAGTCGTCGAAAAGACGGAGGAAACGTCCCATCCTCCGACTCTGGCTCCCCAACTTCGTGTCCTCCCCCGCGCGGCTCGATTGGGCGCGTCGCCGCGGCGCCCTGGAACGATCCCACGCGGACGCGATGGTGTGCCCGTATGCCGCGGGTGACGGCGAGTTGCAAACGCTGCGATTTGCGCGGGAGGAGCTCCGCCTTCCATGTGACAACGTATCGTTCTCGAGAGCCGCCGAGGGAGGGCATCTCCATTGCCTTCGCTACCTCCACGAGAACGGGTGCCCTAAGTCCCGTTCCGCCTTCAGTATGGCGGCGAAGGGAGGGCACTTACACGTCCTGGAGTATCTACGAATCGAAATGGGCCTCACACCCGACCCAACGGATGAAGGCATTTGCGAGACTGCTGCTCGACAAGGGCGGAGGGACATCTTGGAATGGGCGCATTCGAACTTCGGGTGCGCATGGGGGAGGACGTGCGAATACGCCGCCGCGGAAGGACATCTCGCGTGCCTGCAATACGCGCACGAGAACGGGTGCTGGTGGAACTTCGCGACGTGCAGAGAGGCGGCAGCGGGGGGGCACCTCGACTGCCTCCGATACGCTCACACGAACGGGTGTCTTTGGGATCAAGGGACGATCTCGGCGTCGACCGTAAGGGGTCATCTCGAATGCGTCAAATACGCGTACGAAAATGGGTTGATTCCCGACCGCGATATCTTCCGGAAGGCCGAAATGTTCGGCCACCAGCACATTCTGGAGTGGCTGCGAGAAGAAACTCCTGAAAGCGAACACATCGTGACCCACTACCCGGGTTTTGTGGATTTTCCGTATGAATTTTAACTCAGAGCATCTACACCTAATATGGCTCTCCTCACGGCTTGTCCACGTCCGCGGTTTCGTAGTCGAAGTAATCGAGGCGCATCGTTCGCCGCCACGCCGCGAGCAGTGCGTCTTCATTTGGGCGAAGCGCGATTGTCGAATCCAAATCACGCATCTCGCCAGACCATCGATCGTACGCGTCTCTCAACGCATAATCGCGCGGGAGATCGCGAAGCTCCACGCCGCGAAACTCGCGCGATGCAATCTCGAAACGTTCCGCGAACGGGTACACCGCGAGGTCAGCCAAGGAAGGTGAGGTCGACCCGAGGAGAAAGGGCCCCGCGGCGCCTTCGTCACTTTCGACGACAACGAGACGCGCGAGTTTCTCGACGGCCTCTGCCATCCGAAGTGTCGCGGCCTCCCCCGCGTCTCCACGCGAGAATCCCCAACCACCACCCACGAACGCAATACCCGGTGAAACGAAACTCGAGTCGCACGAGCGGATGAACGACGCAACTTCTCCCGCTTTCCCTTCGGGCACGAGGCTTGGACCGTCAAACGAGGCGTCTATCCACTCGATGAGGTCGAGAGACTCGACGAGGACCTTCCCGTCGGGCTTCTCGACCGCAGGCACGAGCCCGCGCGGGTTACGCTCCAGGAACGATCGCGGTTTGTTCGAGAGGTCAATGTGCACACGCTCGTGCGGGACCCGCTTCTCGGCGAGGGCGAGCGACACGCGATGGGCGTAGGGGCACAAAGAGTGAGTGAAGAACGTCAGCAGAGCTTCGTCATCGGAACCCGACACCGCGAAGGGTGCGGTGGAATGTGAGGCCCGCGTCACGAGTCCGTGGCGACGTCCGCGGCGCCACGAAGTGCTGAGGAAGACGCAACGCGCTCCGGATGCTCCGGCGGCACGCGACATGCGCGTCCAGGAGTGAAGGTTGATGTAGTGCTCAGATTTTGGCTGCACGGGCTTGCCGCCGAGGAAAATAATACTCACGGGATTTTTTTCGCATTGGGAGTTTTCGTTCGAGGGCGCCCCGCCGCCACCGACACTCACGCCCGCGCGGGGTCTCAGCTCCGTCGCGCGTCACGCGCGCCGGGGATATCGGGCGGTGAAATGTTTCAGGTAGCGCGGATTGAGGACGCGAACGTCAAGATTCTCCCCGAGAACCTCGGCAAACCCCGGCTCGAGGCCATCACGCAGGAGATCGAATCGCTCTACATGGACAAAGTCATCAAGGACCTCGGGCTCGTCGTGACGCTGTACGAGATCGTGAGCATCGAGGGCGGGACGGTGTACCCCGGCGAAGGGTCGGCGCACTTTCACGTTGTTTTTCGCGTGGTCGTGTTCCGCCCATTCATCGGTGAGGTGCTGGAGGGGAAGCTGAAACGCGCGGACAGGAAGGGTCTGTACGTCAGCGTAGGTTTCTTCGAGGACGTGTTTGTGCCGGAGCACCTCTTGCAGGAGCCCTCCGTCTTCGACGAGGCGGAACAGCTGTGGGTGTGGATGTACCAGAACGAGCAAAAAATGTTCATGGACCTGGACGAACCGATCAGGGTGAGGGTGAACTCCGTGCGCTTCCCCGACCAGCCTCGGTCAGCGGACGAGCTTGACCCCGGGTCGCTCGGGGCGACGCCGGAGGGGGCGTTTTCGCCGATGGTGGTCGTCGGGGATGTGAACTTCGACGGATTGGGTATGTTGTCGTGGTGGCAATCTTAAGGTTAAGCGTTTCTGGAGCATGACGACACGTAGAATATGATAGAGGGTATACATCGGGGAAGAACGTTCACGTCGAGAAGCCGCGCGTGCGACATCGTTCGAGCGTCGCGGCGCATCTTCGTTCGCGTATTACGTTCGCATATTACACGTCACTTCACGCGTTCTGTTGCTCGTTTTTCCTCCGAATTTCCTCCGCCTTTTGCTGCTGTGCCTTGATGACGTCCATGGCGCTGTTGAGCATCTCGCTCTTCTGCCCTTTCCCCAGGCTCGGCAACGCCTGCATCAGCCGCAGCTCCGCGCGGTGCGCCCCTTCCTCTCCCATCTTCTCGTGATCCCAGACCAACGCCTCGTGTTCGGGCGCGTCCGCCACGCGGAAGACGGCGGTGGGATCGGACCCTCGGCTCTTCCCCCGCTGCGCCCGCGCGCCCCACTCGAGCCTCTCGTCGTCGAGGATGGGGAGGAGCTTCAGATGCTTGCGCTTCGCGAACGAGGTCAAGATCTCCCTCCGCTCGGCGACTACGACGTCGAGGTCCGCCCCAGCCTCCATCACGACGTCGCCGAGGGGGAGCCAGGCGCCAATGGACGCCACCGCGGGGACCGCGTCGTTTGGCTTCATCCCGAGCGCCGCGGCGATTTCCGCCGAAGCCGCTTTGGAAGAGGACGAGGCGGAGGAGGCGGACGCGTCCTTCGTGGCGTCCTGGTCGCCATCTCCCCGGACCTTGCGCACGAACAGGAAGTATTCCTCCGTGTCGTCACCGGCGTCGAAAGTGACGTTGATGGGGCCGCGATCCGCCGTCTGCTTCGGCGCCTTCTTCGCCGCCTTCTCGGCCGAGGTCTTCGTGGCTTGGTACGGGTCCGCGAGGTCGTTGCGGTACCGCGAGCCCTTACCCTTCGCGAACACGGTCATACCGCGAGCGCGCGAAGTCGTCGAGTGCGAGCGAGCTCGAGCCAGCCCCAGCGACGGCGCGAACGTCCCGGTGAGGGCGAGGCCGGACATCGTTGGCTTTATGTTATCCGAAACACCTCGTGGTCGACGAGCGAACTTCCGCCGAATAGGTCACGGGGAGACGATGTGCCAGGGCGATGCTCGTTCGAGAAGAACTGATGCCCGCGACCGACGTTCAAAGACGCGTGGGACCGTGTGGCGCGTCCAAGGAACGCGCGAGTACGTCTGCTCGCCGCCGCCGATTTGACGCCCGCCCTAAACTTTTATAGTCGGCGTTCAACGCGCGCGGCCCGCCCGAACCTCGGAAAAAGTGCGTGCCGAAGACGAGTCACACCACTCGTCGTGGCCACACTCCCACGGCCGCGCGCGATGGGGCGGCGCGTCGTCGCCCCGGCTTGGGAGCCGATTCCCGACGACGTGCACGTTCTCCGTCGTCGACCAAGACGCGACCGCGTCGTCGCCGATGACGTGGAGGTGTTCGGTCGGTTCGTGAAGCGAGGCCGACGGCGCACAATCTCGCCGCCGACTTCCGCCGAGCCGCCGCGCCCGACCGCCGCGCCGCCTTCCGATGTTCCGAGGCAACTCGTCACGCGCGATCCCTCGCCTCGGATGGATGCTTCGGAGACCCGCGCGGTATCGTCGCCAGCGGCGCCGTTTTCGTCCGTGGACCCCGTCCCCTACTCCGCGCTCACGGCGCTCGACCCCGGGATGATGCGGAACCTCAAGGCGAATCGAAAGCGCGCGAGGGACGCGCAGACTTTGCTCAAACGCGCGGCGAAGCTCAAGGATGTCAAGTTCTTCAACCGCCTCGTGAAGGACTTCGGGAACGACAAGCAGCTCGGATTCGCGGAGGAGGCGTTCGCGCGGTGCGTCGCGAACTGCGCGCCGAACGCGTACACGCACACCAACCGCATTAACGCGTGTGTGCGAGTTGGCGAGCTCGAGAAAGCGCGCGGCGCGTGGAACGACATGGTCGCCGCCGGCGTCGAACCTAACGAGGTGACGCACACGGTCATGATCAAAGGCCTCGCGCAGGAGGGTTTACTGGACGAAGCAACCGCGAGGCTTCGGCGCATGTGCGAGGACGCGGAGCGAGCGGGGGAAAGCGCGGCGGCGCGACCAAACGCGCGCACGTTCGCCGCGCTTCTCCGCGGGTGCGTTCGCCACGCCGACCCAACGAACGCCGACGTGTGCTTCGCTCTGATGCGCGAGACCGGCGTGGCGCCTGACGCGACCGCGTTCGAGTACCTCGTCAAGACGCGGTGCGCGGCGATGGATGCGGAGGGGGCGTGGGCGGCGTTCGAAGAGATGGAGCGCGAAACCCTTCTCGCGTCGGCGCAAACGTGCGCCGCGCTTGCATTCGCGATGAGCCTCGCGGGGGAAACGGCAAAGGCGAAACAAGCGTGCGCGGAGGCGAGGCAGGCCATCGAACGAAACGGAGAGTCTGGCGAATGGGGTTCGGGGAAAGGAGGGGGGTTCGGTGGAAGAGAATCGAACGAAGACGTCGAGGAGGACGCGGGGGGCGATCTCGATCGACGCGCGGCGCCGTCGGATTCGGTTCGGAAGTTTCTCGCGCTTCGCGACGGGGACGCGACGCGACAGGTTGAAGAGGTGGAGGCGTTCCTCGCCCGCGGCGAGAAGCACGTCGCGGACGTGGCGGCGGTCGTCCGCGCGGGGCCCGAGAGTGCGGATACGCCCGTTCGCGTCTTCGAACAACCGGATCGGAAGGAGAGAGCGGACGGATTGCGTCTCGATTTCGCGACGCTCTTTTCGAGGCGCGGCGACGACGCGCGGGAAACGCGTCTCGAAGTGTGCAGCGGCCACGGTGATTGGGTGACGGCCCGCGCGGACGCGGACCGCGATCGGAGTGACTGGCTCGCGATCGAGATGAGGCGCAACCGCGTGCGCATGACTTGGGCCAAGGCGGTTCGCCTCCGGCTGAGTAATTTGGCGCTGTTGCGCGGCATGGCGCACGAGACCATGCGCGACCGCATCCCCGACGCGACGCTGGCAGAGATCCACGTCAACTATCCGGACCCGCCGGAGTGGGTGGGAAGCTCGCAGTGTCTCGTGGACGAGGCGTTTTTACTCGAGGCGCACCGGTGTTTGAGGGCGAAACACGGTCACCTCACCCTCGTCACCGACGATCCGACGTACGCGATGCGCATGTGCCGGGAACTCTCTCGAATGCCTTCGCTGTTCCAAACGACCGAGCCGGACGGGAAACCTTTTCGCACGGGCGTTCCAGAAGGATACGGCGGGTCCTACTTCGATGACATGTGGACGAACGGAAACTTACGCGATCGCTACTACATCAGATACGAGGCGGTGAAGTGAAGCGGAGACGAGCGGGGGCGATGGATTCGGGTCTGTTGTAGTGGATCCAACACAAAAAACGATCAAAACAACTCTCAACTTTTTTTTTTCTCGCGACGCGTCGCGTCGTCCGCATCTGCTTCAAAACACTCTTCGCTCCGTTTCCTCCTCGCGCCTCACGCAATCCCGCTCCTGGTTTTCGCCGCGTTGACGTGCTTCATGAAGTTGAGCGCGGACCCGGCCTTGAACCACTCGATCTGTTCCTCGTTGAAGGTGTGCGCCACCGGGAACTCGCGGACGTTTTTCCCCTCGGCGTCGACGCACCGCATCGTGAGCGTGGAGCCCGGCTGGAACGCGCCGCCCTCGAGGCCCAGGATGTCCAGCTTATCCGAGCCGGTGATCTTATCGTAGTCCGCGGGGTCAACGAACGTCAGGGGGAGCATCCCCTGTTTCTTGAGGTTCGTCTCGTGGATGCGCGCGAACGAGCGCACGACGACGGCGACGCCGCCGAGGAAGCGGGGCTCGAGCGCGGCGTGCTCGCGGCTGCTCCCCTCGCCGTAGTTTTTATCGCCGACGACGATCCAGGGCGTCGCGTGCTGGTCCCTGTACTGCCTCGCGATTTCGGGCACCTTGTTCACCTCGCCCGTGAAGATGTTCGTCACGGCGTTGGTCTTCCCGGACTCGGCGTTGACGGCGCCGATGAGCATGTTCTCGGAGATGTTCGTGAGGTGTCCGCGGAACTTGAGCCACGGCCCGGCCATGGAGATGTGGTCCGTCGTGCACTTCCCGAGTGCCTTGATCAGAACCGGGCACGACTTGTAGTCGTTCCCGTCCCACGCCTTGAACGGCTCGAGGAGCTGCAGTCGCTTGCTCTCCGGGTCGATGACGACCTGAACCCCGGACCCGTCGGCTTTCGGGGCCTGGAAGATGGAGTCGTCGATGTCCCACCCGCTCGGGGGGATCGCGGGGCACCCGGAGGGGATGTCAAACTTGAACGCCTTCCCGTCGGGAGTGGTGAGCGTGTCCGCGTACGGGTTGAAGTCGAGCCTTCCCGAGAACGCGAGCATCGTCGTGAGCTCCGGGGAGGTCACGAACGCGTGCGTGTCCGGGTTCCCGTCGTTTCGCTTCGCGAAGTTGCGGTTGTAACTCGTGACGATGGTGTTCTTGACGCCGGGCGGCATCTGGCGCTTCCACTGGCCGATGCACGGCCCGCACGCCTTGGCGAGCACCGTCGCGCCCGCCTCCTCGAACGTCTCCACGAAGCCGTCCTTCTCGATGTTCACCTGCACCGCGCGCGAGCCGGGGGTGACGTAGAAGGGGATGGCGTACTTGAGCCCGGCGTCCAGAGCCTGCTTGGTCAGGTTCGCGCACTTGGCCATGTCCTCGTACGAGGAGTTGGTGCAGGACCCGATGAGGCACGACGAAATCTCCACGGGCCACCCCTCCTGCGCCGCCCTCTCCTTGAGCTGGCTCACGGGCGTGCAGAGGTCGGGGGTGTACGGCCCGTTGATGTGCGGCGCGAGGGAGTCGAGATCGATCTGCACGATGCGGTCGTACTCGCACCCCGCGTCCGGGACGAGGTTGTGCGCGTACTGCGTGGCGAGCTTCGCCACCTCCTCGCGGCCCGTCTCCCTGAGGTACTCGAGCTGGCGCTCGGAGAGGGCGAAGACGCTCGTGGTGGCGCCAATCTCCGCGCCCATGTTGCAGATGGTGGCCATGCCCGTGGCGGAGATGGTGTCGACGCCCTCGCCGAAGTACTCGATGATCGCGCCGGTCCCGCCGGAGACGGTGAGGATGTCCGCGACCTTGAGGATGATATCCTTGGGGCTCGTCCAGTTCGCGAGGACGCCCTTGAGCTCGACGCCAATCACCTTGGGCGCCTTGAGTTCCCACGGGAGATCGGCCATGACGTCGACGGCGTCGGCGCCGCCCACGCCCACGGCGCACATGCCGAGGCCGCCCGCGTTCGGGGTGTGCGAGTCCGTGCCGATCATCAAGCCGCCGGGGAAGGCGTAGTTCTCGAGCACGGTCTGGTGGATGATCCCGGCGCCGGGCTTCCAGTACCCCATGCCGAACTTATCCCCGCACGAGCTCAGGAAATCGTACACCTCCGCGTTTTCCTTCTTGGCGTTCCCGAGGTCCTCCACGTCGCCCGTCTCGGCGGCGATGAGGTGGTCGCAGTGGATCGTCGTCGGCACGGCGGTCTTGGGCAGACCGCTGGAGATGAACTGCAAGATGGCCATCTGCGCGGTGGCGTCCTGCATGGCGACGCGGTCGGGGCGGAGCTTGAGGTAGCTGACGCCGCGCTCGGGCGCGGGCGCGCCCTCGGCGTCGTCCAGGTGTCCGTACACAATCTTCTCCGCGAGCGTGAGCGGTCGCCCGCCGAGCTTGCGGCGGATGACCCTGAGGTTCTCCTCCACGGACGCGTAGATCTTATTCACCGTCTTCGAGCCCGGCGGGTCCAGGGCGCTCATCATCACCGGCGCGTCGATGAGCGCGTTGAACGTCTCGGACGGGCGCATCGCTGCGGCGCACTTGGCGGCGTCGGGGAGCCAGTACCCGCCCAAGTCCACGGGAGCGCCCTGGCACTCCACGAGCTCGCTCACGATCTTCGCCTCGTTCGCCTTGAGCTCGGCGGCGAGGGGCTTGAAGCTCGGGAACGACCGCGCGATGGCTTCCGCCCACCACATGGCGATGTAGAAGTGCGCGGCGCGGTTGTCAATCTCGCGCACCTTCCTCCCGGGGCTCTTGTTCTCGTCGAGAAGCTTCCCCGTGGCGGCGGTCAGACCCTTGGCGAGGATCTTGATCTTCGGGTTCCGCGTCTTGAGCGCGAGGTCGTCCAGGGAGACCGCGAGCGCGAGGTACTCGCCGAGGCTGTCCCACCTGAGGTGGCCCTCCTCCTGGAACTGCTGCACATGCTTGGGCGCGGACCCGCCCGCGCCCGTCTCGAAGAGCCCGCCGCCGGCGAGGAGCGGGACGATGGAGAGCATCTTCGCGCTCGTGCCGAGCTCGATGATCGGGAAGAGGTCCGTGAGGTAGTCCCTCAGGACGTTCCCGGTGACGGAGATGGTGTCCTCTCCCGCTCGCGCGCGCGCCATGGAGAAGTCGATCGCCTCCACGGGGGTCTTGATCGAGATGTTCAAACCGGACACGTCGTGGTCGCCGAGGTAGGCGTTCACCTTCTCGACGAGCGCGGCGTCGTGCGCGCGCTCGGGGTTCAGCCAAAACACCGCCGGCGTGTTCGTGAGCCTCGCACGCGTCACCGCGAGCTTGACCCAGTCGCGCACGGCCTCGTCCTTCGTCTGGCACATGCGGACGATGTCTCCGGCCTTGACCGCGCTCGTGAAGAGCGGATCCGAGGACCCCTCTCGGAACACTGTGACTTCGCCGTCGCGGTCCATCTGGAACGTCTTGTCGTGGCTGCCGTACTCCTCCGCCTTCTTCGCCATGAGCCCGACGTTCGCGACGCTGCCCATGGTCGCGACGTCGAACTTGCCGTTCTTCTTGCAGTCATCGATGCACGCGGCGAACACGCCGGAATAGGAGCGGTCCGGGATGATGCACTTGACGTCCTCGAGCTTGCCGTCGGCGTTCCACATCTTCCCGCCGTCGCGAATCATCGCCGGCATGGACGCGTCGATGATGACGTCGGAGGGGACGTGCAGGTTGGTGATGCCCTTGTCCGAGTCCACCATCGCAATTTTGGGGCGATCCGCGCGATCGTAGCACGCCTGCAAATCCGCGAGGACCTCCGCCGCGTTCGGGAGCTTCTTGATCGCCTCCAAAACGCCCCCGAGGCCGTTGTTCGGGTTGGCCCCCACGGACGCGAGCGCGTCGGCGTGCTTCTCAAACGCCGACTTGAAGTACACCGAGACGACGCGACCGAACATGATCGGGTCGGACACCTTCATCATCGTCGCCTTGAGATGCAGAGAGACCATGACGTTCTCGGCGGCGGCGGTGGCGAGCTCGCTCTCGATGAACGCGTCCAGGTCCGCGACGGAGAGGTGCGCAAAGTCCACAGTCTCGAGCGCCTCGACGGCGACGCCGCTCTTGAGCGTCTCGCGCGCCTGCCCGGGGGCCTGGAAACAGATGCTCAGCGAGCCGGCGGAGGGCATCACCTCCGTCTTCTCGGAGCCGAAGAAGTCCCCGGCGGGCATGGAAGACACCGCGGTCTTGGACGCGGCGGACCACTCGCCCATCTTGTGCGGGTTCTTCTGCGCGTACGCCTTGACGGGCGCGGCGACGCGGCGGTCCGAGTTGCCCTCGCGGAGCACCGGGTTCACCGCGGATCCAAGCACCTTGGAGTACCGCGCCTTGATGGCCTTCGCGCTCTCGGAGAGGTCCGCGACCGCCTCGCGCGGGTACGCGGGCACGGCGTACCCCTTGGCGTTGAGCTCCGCGATCGTGGACTCGAGCTGAGGCACGGACGCGGAGACGTTGGGGAGCTTGATGATGTTCGCGCGCGGGGTCTTGGCGAGCTCGCCCAACTTCCCGAGCGCGTCCACGCGGCGCTGCGCGGGGGTGAGCGTCTCGGGGAAGGCGGCGAGGACGCGCGAGGCAAGGGAGATATCCGCGCTCTCGACGACCACGCCATTGGGGCCGAGAAACCGCTTAATCACGGGGAGGAAAGCGTGCGTCGCCAGCGCCGGGGCCTCGTCCGTGAGGGTGTACCAGATCTTGGCGGACTTTTTTATGCCCGTCGCCGCCTCCGTGGGGGCGTCCGCGGCGTTGAGCTCCATCTCGACGGGACGGCTGCGAGGTGGGCGAGAGACGCGAGACGCGCGAGGGAAGAGCGGTGTCAAAGATAGAGGACGCGGGGATCGAAGCGGGCCAGGCGCGTCCCGCGCGGACGGGTGCGCGACCGATCGCCGCAGTTGTTGAATCGGCGCTTTATGGCCTCTTTCGCCACGTAAGCTTCGCGACGCGTGCGCTTTTGGGCGATTCGCGAATGAAGGCAAGGCCACGGTCGGAGTACCCGCGCGCGCACCTGAGGGTCTCGCTCGACGCGCTCGAGGGCTCTTAGAAGCGTGTGTGATCGATCGGTCGCGAGACGAGCGAGTCCGCGGGTCTCGTTGTGACGACTCAGGGCGGGCCGCGGCGAGAGGTGTATCCGGAAGATATTTTCGCGCGTCGATCGGCCGAGTCGAATCTCGTCGTCGATCTCGTCGACACTACGGAAATCGCGCCTCCTGGCGGATTCTGTCGTCTTCCGCGAGAAAATTATGTGAAACACATGGACTACAGCTACAGGAGTGACGAGATCGGTTGTCGTCAACTCCTCCCTCCTCTACCGTCGCCACTTGATCGGTCCCAATAGCTCTTGCAGCTCCTTGAGGAACAGCAGCCTGTGCCCGTACGACGTCATCCCGAGCACGGTTTTGAACTTGTCGTGGTAGCGTTCCTCCGCCGGGTCCTGGAACCCGATCTCCTCGTGCAGCTGCTCGAGCGCCTTTCCGTGGAGATGCGCGCTCTCGAACGCGGTCGCGTACCGCCCCAAGCCTCGATCATCCAGCCACAGCGTCATCGCGTCCGCGTCTTCGGGGACCGTGACTTTCTTCCGCTGCGGGCCAGCCTCGACGTCCGGCGCGGCGGAGGCGGCAGAGGCGGAGGGGTCCAAAGGCGCCTCCGACGCGGCGGCGGGCGCGGCGCCGACGCTCTTCCCCGCCGCAATCTGAAGCGATTTGAACTCGCCGAGTAAGCCCGGTAAGTTGTCGCGCATCTCGTCTACGGTGTGCATGTTGTAGTACAGCTTGCTGCCCATGATGATCCCGAGCCATCCGTCCGGGCTGTACCCCTTCTCCAGCATCACCGGAATCAGCGGTTTTTTCCTCGTGAACGCGTACTCCGCCTCGGTTCTGCACGCCTGCGACTCTTTGTACCTGGACGTCACGCACATGACGATGGCGTCGGACTGTTCCACGGCGATGGCCATCGCCTCGAGGGTGCTCCCCATCATGCGGTCGACGTCCATCCACACCGTGAACCCCTCCGCCATGAGCGAGTCGCGGAGGCGGATGACGTGCTGCTGCTGCCCCCACTCGTACGACAGCATCACCTGGCCCTTGGCGTTCTCCACGACGCCGCCCCCGCCCAGTCGCGCCGCCGCCTCCTCCGCGCTCACCGCCTCCATCTCCGCGTCCGCGCCTTCGATCATCCAGAGCGCGCCCTTGGCCTTGCGCTTCGTCCCGTCCGAGCCCGTGCGCCGAGCCTCCGCCAACGCGTCGAGCGCGCCCGGCTCGCGTTTGATCGCCTCCTTGATGGCCTCGTCAAAGGCCAAGTTCCACAAACCCGTCGCGCCCCAGAACATCGCGTCGTCACGAAACGCGTCGCTCGGCTCCATCACCACGCGCACCAACAGGGGCAGGGCGCCGGCGTCGGCGATGCGTTTCTTGTTGGCGTCGTTCGCCGCGAGGTTGGCCACCACCTGCGCGACGTGCCGAGCGTGCAGCCGCTGCCCGTCCACGATCCGATCGTCCAGCGCCGCCTCGAGCGCCGCCACCACCTCTTCCACGATCGTCGGGTCTTCCTCCATGCGCGAGTCGGCCTCGTCGCGCCCGATGACGTTCGACACCACGAACGCCGCGTTCAATCGCGTCGCGCCGTCGTGCGAGGCGAGGAGGTTGAGCGAGACGTCGACGCAACCCGTCGCGATGAGCAACTTTTTCTGCGCCGAGTTGTTGCTGAGGTTGCGCAGCGCCGCGGTGATGTGGTCGTACACGTTCATCGACAGCAAATCTCGGTACGACGCGCTCGTGCGGTCGGTACCTTCGAGAGCCTGCACCATCGCCGGCACCAGGCGCGCTTTGGCGAAGAACCTGTGACACTCCTTGTTGTACTTGGCGAGCGTGTCGGCGAGCGCCGCGGCGGAGCACCGAACGCGCTCGTCGCACGCCGCCCCCGCGTTGAGGTGCGTGCGAATCACATCGAGGCCCGAGGCTTTGCACACGCGCGCGCACGCCGCGCCGTTGCGCATGCATAACATGCGCAGGGCGCGCAGGGCGTGGACGCTCTCGAACTCGCCGGCCGCGAGGAGGAGGTTCTGGAGGAGCTCCTTGTCCCCCTCGAACTTACCCTGGAATCTCGCGAGTTGTTTATCGTCGCGCTGCATCCTGAGCGTCAGGCTCTGGCGCGTCCACTCGATCGCGTCCACGACCGCAGGCTGGAAGATGAGAAGGAGGGGTGGGGAAAGAGAGGCGACGCGCGTGGTCGATGAGATAAGGTCCCATACAGAAAGAGGGCGGGGGCAGCATCTTGGAAATCTAGCGAAGACCGAGACCCGGGGGAAGATCGTCCAGACACGTCGTCGGAACTGAAACGGAGCCCGGGTGGTCCCGCTCCGAGCAGCGTCGCGCGGGCGCGTCTCGCCGCACCGTCAGTCCGTGTTCCGAGCCGTGCGTGACCGCGTCGGCCCACGCCGCGATGGTCTTCTGCACCTCCGCCATCTTCGCGTCCATCTGGCCCTCCTTACCCACGAATTCGGGGTCGAAGAGGACTTCGGGCGCGGGCGCGGGGGCCGCGGGGTCGGCGGACGCGCGGAGACGAGTCGCGGTGCGTGCTCCATCCCGCGGCGCCGCGCGCGAGCGCCGTCGCGCACGAAGCGCTCGCCCGGGCGCGATGACCCGCGTCGGGAGACCCGAAAGGGCGGCCATGGTGCGCCCGCTCAGCGCGCGAGGGTTTGCGGTCGGTCTCGCTGAGGTTCGGCCGGAGTTCGGGGACGTCAACCTGGAGGGGTGCTGATGTGAGGCGCGGCGCGGCGTCCGCTGAGATCCGACTGACGTCTCGTGATGAAGCGCGTGACGTCTCGTCGGCCGCTTTTCCCCCGCTCGCGAGCGTTTCCGGAAGGTCGACCCAGCAGTCTCGCGGACGAGGTCGCCACACGCTCTCGCGCGCGGTTGGCCCTCATCGTGCACTCGCGTCCGTCTCTTTACCGAGCGGAGCCACGCATTCACGCCGTCGCGACGCGCGCGGTCCCTGGCTGATTCGGGGGCGGGTGCCTCGTCTCGGGCGTGGAGAAGGATGGGAGGCGGAGGGGCGTTTCCTCCGTTCACGGCGCGGACGGCTCCGCGGGGCATCCTCGAGCACGCCACCCAGCCGGGGACGAACTGCTTCGGCGAGCGCCCACGATTCGGGTGGGAAGCCCCCGGGGGGGTCGACCGCGCCTCCGGCGGCGCCGCCGCGCACGTCCTGTTCCCCCCCGACCGCCTGCACGAGGCGTGCCGCAAGGGCCACCTCGAGGAGGTGCTGTGGCTGATCGACCTCGCCGACGACGAGCGCCGCCGCGGCGTCGACGATCTCGACCCGGGCGGGCGCACGCCGCTGCACTTCGCCGCCGGGTGGGGTCGAATGGACGTCGTCGCGGCCCTGCTCGAGCGCGGCGCCGCGCTCGAGATCAGGGACATGTGGAGGAAGGCGCCGATCGACTGGGCGCTCCAGGCGGATCAGGAGGAAGCCGTGACGGCGCTTCGCGTCGAGGCGGTGCGGCGCGGGATCTGGGGCGGACGAGGGCGCGCCGCGCCGCTCACGACCGCCTCGGAGGCGGTCTACGGCAAGACGGCGGAAGAGCTCCAGGAGGAGATAAACGCCTACTCGAAGCAGGTGTTCAAGGAATACGCCGAGGCGGACGAGCGCGAGGCGAAGCACCAGGCGGCGAAAACGGAGGAGGCGATGAGGGCGATGTCTCGCGAGCGCGAGGGCGTTTGAAATTTCGCTGAGCAGCCAAACATTGAAAAGTCAAAGCCCGTGCGCACTTCTCTTGGATCGCACGCGCGCGTGCACACCCCGTCACCCCGACCCCCTCGCGTCGCGTTTCGGGATGGAGGACGAGGACGCGGACGGCGAGGTGACGTTCGTGGTGGAGAAGGATGAGGTCACGGCGCTCGTCTCGCGCGTGGAGGAGCTCCAGGGCGCGGTCGAGCCGAGCGCGTACGCGAGGATCTCGCGCATCGTCGAGCGGTACCAGGAGTTCTCCCAGCTGTTGGACCCCCACCTGGAGGCGTGGATCGCGCCCCTCGCGGCGGTGCTCCGCGCGCAGGCGCGCCTCGGTGACGACGCGGACATGATCCTCGTCCAGCGCGTGTGCTCGGTCCTCCACGCGTTCGCGACCGTCCGCGGGTACAAGACGGTGTGCAAGTTTTTCCCGCACGAGGCGAAAGATCTGGAGCCCGTGGTCCACCTTCTCGTCCGGTCGCACGACGCGAGGCTGTCCGCGAGCACGATCGAGGAGGCCGACGAGCTCGGCACGGCGTGGGAGACGCGCGCGGTTCTCATCCTGTGGCTCTCCATCCTCGTCCTCATTCCCTTCGACCTCGTCACCGTGGACAGCGAGGTGGACGGCGGTGGCGACGCGGCGGCGAAGGGCGACGCGGAGGCCCCCCCGGTGGTCATGCGCATCCTCGACCTGTGCCAGTCGAGGTACCTCTCGGACCCGGGTATCGTCCGCGACCGCGCCGCGTACCTCCTCGCCAGGCTCTTGACGAGGCCGGACATGCCCAAGGCGCTCGCGCGGTTCCTCGACTGGGCCGCCGACGCGTTGGCCCGCGCGGGCAATTCAGATCGATCCGACGCCGCCGAGGCGCAGGAGGCGCAGTTCCTCGTGCCCGGCGTCGCGCGCGCCCTGGCCGCCATCTTCAAGCTGGGCACGCGCGACGCGCTTCTCGGCGTGGCGTCCCGCGCGTGGGGTGACGCGAGGGACCTCGCGGCGTCGCCCGAAGCCTCGGGGAGCGCTCTGGTTCGACAGCTCGCGTGCAAACTCGCGCAGCGCATCGGCCTTCTCTTCCTCCGGCCGAGGGTGGTGACGTGGCGGTACGAGCGCGGCGCGCGCTCGCTCTCGGACACCCTCAAGCCCAAGACCGGGGCGGAGCAGACGGAGGCGGCGAAAGAGGCCGAGTCGGAGGACGAGGACGAGGACGAGGACGAGCTCGATGACGTTCCGGACGAGATCGAGGAGGTGGTCGAGTCTCTTCTCGGCGCGCTCGCGGATAAGGACACGGTCGTTCGGTGGTCGGCGGCGAAAGGTTTGGGCCGCGTCGTCGCGCGCCTCCCGGCGTCGCTCGGGGACGACGTCGTGGGTTCCATCCTCGAGACGTTCGACGACCCGAGCGATTCCACGCGGCACGGCGCGTGCTTGGCGCTCGCCGAGCTCGCGCGCCGCGGTCTGTTGCTCCCCGCGCGCCTCCCCGACGCGGCGCCTCGCGTCGCCGCCGCGCTGGCGTACGACGTGCGCCGCGGGCCGCACTCCGTCGGCGCGCACGTGAGGGACGCCGCCGCGTACGCGTGCTGGGCCTTCGCGCGCGCGTACGCGCCCGAGATCTTCGCGCCGCACGCGAGGGCTCTGGCGCCCGCCCTCCTCACCACCGCCTGTTTCGACCGCGAGGTGAACTGCCGACGCGCGGCGGCGGCGGCGTTCCAGGAAGCCGTCGGTCGGCTCGGCGCGGAGCTCTTCCCGCGCGGCATCGACATCGTCGGCGCGGCGGATTACTTCGCGCTCGGGTCGCGGCGGAACGCGTACCACGCCGTCGCCGATTTCGTGTGCGGCTTGGACGCGTACCGACCCGCGTTGCTCGCCCACCTCGTGGACGTCAAGCTGCAGCACTGGGAGCGCGCGACGCGGGAGCTCGCCGCGTCGGCGCTGGCGACGCTCGGCGCGCGGGACCCGGCGTGGACGCGACGCGTCGCGTTGCCGGGGCTGCTCGACCGCTCTCTCTCCCCCGCGCTCGAAAACAGACACGGCGCGACGCTCGGCGCCGCGGAGGCGCTGCGGGCGCTGAGGCGCGCCGGGGAGGCCGCGCTGGACGGCGAGCTCGGCGAGCGCGTCGTCTCGCTCGTGCTCGAGATCGAGAAGGCGCGGCTGTACCGCGGGAAGGGCGGCGAGGTGATGCGCGCGGCGACGTGCCGGTACGTCGAGTGCCTGGCGCTCGCGGCGCAGCCGCTCGACGTCGGCCAGTCCGCGCCGAAAACCGGACCGAAATCCATCCGATCGAGGCTCCTCGCGTCCCTCGAGGAGAACCTCCGCCACCCCACCGCGGACATCCGCGAGGCGGCGGTGCGAGCGCTGGGGGCGTTCGCGCTCGAGTACATGACCGCGAAGGGGGGCGACGAAACGCTCGCGCGGAAATCAAACGCCGCGGGGGCGAAGCGCCTCGTCGCCAAGCTCGCGGCGACGCTTCGCGAGGACCCCAACCCGGCGGCGCGGCGCGGCGCGGCGGCGGCGATCGGCGCGATGCCCGCGGCGCTGTTACTCGCGCCGATCGAGGTCGATTCCGATTCCGCCTCGGAGGGTGAGGCCGAAGCTGACCCTTCGTCGGGCGTCGCCCCTCCTCGGGGTCAAAAAACGTCGCCGGCGTGGCGCGTCGCGCTGGACGCGTTGCGGGTCGCGTCGGTTCCCGAGGAGGACCCCGAGGCGCGCGACGCCGAGGCTCGCGTGTGCGCGGTGCGCGGCATGGCCGGCGCGCTGGAGACGCTGGAGAAGGCTCGGAGGGACGCTGGAGAAGCAGGCTCCGATTCGGGGGGAACGGACTCCGCGGCGCTCGCGCAGGCGGTTCTCGATTTCGCGCGCGAGACCATCGCGTCTCTGCTGACGTGCGTCGCCGAGGATTACTGCGTGGATAATCGCGGCGACGTTGGGTCGTGGGTTCGCGAGGCGGCGATGGAGACGCTCCCCGCGGCGCTCGCCGCCGCGCAGGCCGCCCGAGCGCCCGCGGACGCCGAGACGGAACGTGAGGTCGTCGCGGCTCTGCTGAAACAGGCGGCGGAGAAGATCGACCGCACGCGCGCCACGGCGGCGACGGCGCTCGCGGCGGTGCTCCGAGGGCGGCCGGAGCGAACGTTGGCACCTCTTCTCCTCGCCCCCGCGCGCGACGCCCTCCTGGTCGCCGCGCCGGATACGGAGACGAGCGCGGCTTCGTGGGCGGCGCCCGCGACGGCGTTCGAGAGGCTCGCGCCGCTCTTGGACGCGACGAGCGACGACGCGCCGCTCGCGAAGTACCGCGCGTCCCTCGTCGAGGGGTTCGTGGTGTCCGCGGGCGGCGTCGGAGACAGCCTCGGGCGCGCCGCGGGCGGGGCGCTGGTCGCGCGGCTCAAGGCGGGCGGGCTTGGATTACAAACCGCCGTCGCCGAGGAGCTGTGCGCGGTCCTCGAGCGGCGCCAGGGGTGCGACCGCGTGACCATCCCCCTGCTCCGCGTCCTCGACCTGTGCTTCTCGAGCGGCGCGTTCGCCGCCGTCGCGCCCGCGCCCCCCGCGCCGCCCGCGCCCTTCGCCGCCAGGCTCGCGAAGGGGCTCAGGACCGAGCTCCGCGGCTCGCGCGACGTCGCGAAACTGTGCCTGGGCGTCCAGGCCCTGTGCCACCTCGCGGCGCTCGGGGCGGAGGAGAGGGCGGAAGAGGGCGAAGGCGAGTCCGCCGCGAGAGAGAACCCTCCCGCGCGCGAGCTCGCGACGCACGCGCTCCTGGCGCTGTTGGTGAACCGGTACCCCCGCGTGCGTCGCGTCGCCGCGGAACAGCTGTACGTGACGCTTCTCGGGATGGACGGCGACGAGTACGGCGGCGACGCGGAGGCGGCGGCGGAGCTCTTATCCGACACGCGGTGGGACGCCGAGCTCGCTGTCGTCAAGCCGGCGCGGAACGAGCTGTATCCGCTCCTGGGACTCGTCGCGCCGGCGAACGCGACGGCGGCGCCGAAGGGGAAAGGCGTCGCCGCCGCGGCGACGGACGAGAACGAATCGTACGCCGCGTTGGTCGGAAGCGCCGGGTATTGATGAAACGGTAGTCTACTTTACATCACATCGTGACGCACGCGTCTGTCGCTCGGACCATCGCGCGTGCCTTCCTCGCACGCGATATCATACGGCCGCGCTCCTTTCACGCCGCGCTCGGGGCGGGGTGGATGATCACGGGCACGACCGTGAACCCCGCGCGCTCGCACGCCTCCCGCATGGCGGCGGCCTGCGCGTCGCCCTTGGGACACAAAACCGCCGCCGCCCCCCCCGACCCGGTGAACTTCGCCGCCGCGCCGACGGACCTCGGCGTCGTGACCATCGCGATGTTCATCGCGCCGAGTGCCTCGTCCCCGAACATCGCCCTGCGAAGGTCGAAGTTTTCGTTCATGAGGCTCGCCAGAGTCTCCAGCCGCGCCTCCGGCGTCGTCCCCGCCGTCTCCATCAGCGCCGTCTCCGCGCGCCGCGCCACGTCCGCCACCCGCGCCATCTTCTCGCGCACGTCCTCGTCGCCGCGCTCCCACCGCGCCTTGACGTCCGAGTGGACCTTACCGCTATCGCCCGGGTTCTCCGCGTACACGAGGTACAGAGGCGGGAGGCACGACTCCGGGAGGCGGCGGTACGTCCCCCGGCCCGTCTCGCGAACCGCGCGCTCGTCCGTGAAGTCCATCGCCACGACGCCCTCGTAACACTGAATGACGCGATCTTGCAGCCCCGCGACGATGCCGAGGTCGCGCTCGCACGCCAAAACGAGCGCGGGCTGCTCCTCCAGAGGAATCGTCACGTCGTAGTGCTCGAGGAGGCACCGGAGGCCCGCGACAATGATGGAGGACGACCCGGACAAGCCCGTCTGCTTCGGGATGTTGGTCTTGTAACTGACGCAGAAGCCCGTCGCGTGGAGCGGGATGGCCCGCTCGGCGCAGTACGCGTGGAAGCGGCAGCAAAGCGCGCGGAGGAGACGGACGCCGCCGTAGTGCCCGTGCTTCTCCGTGTGCGCGGCGAGCGCGCCCAGGCTGTTGAACGCGTTCCAGTCGTACGGCCCGGGCTCGAAGCTCACGCGGGAGCTGAACGGCTGCTGGTCGGGCACGAGCGTCACCTCGGCGTAAAAGTTTTGAATGCTGCACGAGATCGTGCGCCCGAAGTACCCGTCGCTGGGGTTCCCGAAGAGCCCGATGCGCGCGTACGCGCGGTGCGTGATCGCGCCCACGTCTGCGCCGTCGTCGTGCGCCATGTGTGCCGCACGAGGAAAGGACGCGCGCGTCGAGGTCTGACGAAGGAGGCGGCGAACCGAAACGAAACCCCGATATTTGTTTTTGTCTTTTTTCGCGGGAGCGCCGCCAGATCAGCATTTTGCCTGAATTTTCTCGGGCGGGGCGCGCGACTGCCTCGTCACGCAGTGATGCCCCCTTCGTCCGGAAGGCAACAACGACACGCGCGATCCCCGCCTCTCCCTCAGAACGCGGTGCGCGATCCCGAGCGCGCGGCGTCCGCCATGGCCTCGGACGCGACGGACGATGAGACGCCGGTGTGCCGGTACTGCTTCGAGAGCGCGGACGAGGGCGACGGCGGCGAGATGCTCCGCGACATCTGCGCGTGCGCCGGTGGTCAGCGGTACGTCCATTTGTCGTGCCTCCGGCGGTGGCAGCGCATGGTGTTGGTCTCTCAGCCCACGCACCCGGCGTTCCACGAGGACGACGTGCGGCACCACGAGTGCAACGTGTGCGGCTCCAAGTTCAACATTTCTCCCCCGACGCGCCACGAGCTCATGGCGACGTTCACGGGCGCGGAGATCGCCGCGCTGATCGACGAGGGGTGCGTCATCGGCTCCCACCCCGGATTCGACGACGAGCTCGCGAGTCAGCTCCGACGCATGGACCCGTACCGAAGGTCGTTCACCGGGTACCAGCACTGGATCGGCGGCGTCTACCTCATCACTGGCGTCGAGGCGGACGACGGGAGGGAGGAGATCACCCTGCGCAACGTCGATTCGCTCAAGGCGGTCAAGGAGCGCGTCGAGCGGAGCGTCGTCGAGGGAGCCGAGTCGGGGTCGGGGTCGGGCGTCGTCCGCCTCGAGATCGTCCTGGGGTCGAAACGCCTGCGCCTCGTCCCCGGCGGATCCCTCGCGAACGTCGCCCCGGAGGACCTCCCGCGCGCGTTCGACGCGCTCGACAAAACCCCCGTGACTCTGTTCTTCGCGCGCGGCGAGGGCGCGCCGGACTGCGGCGAAGACCACGTCGCGGCGGTGAACCTCACGCGGCCTTTCCTTCGCGTCGGGCCGGACGAGAGCGAGACGGAGGAGCAGCCGAAACCGACGCGTCTGCCGCGGCGGAAATCGAAGAACAAACGAAGGAAACGCGGCGACGAGGGCGGAGACGGAAACGACGCTCCCTCGGGGTCGCGAGACATCGCCCCGGACGCGAACGACGACGATGAGGACGATGAGGACGACGATGAGGACGACGGGGACTACCAGTACGATCAGGACGACGTTCAGAGAGAACTTTTGGCGCGCGTCGTCCAGCTTCAACCTCTCCTTCGGTCAGCGCGCGAGGCGACGTCGCGCGCGATCGGCGCCCTTCGCGCGCGGTACCCGGCCGTCTCGGGCGTGGAGGTGACGCACTTCCTGGGCGGGCCGTGCGAGAGCGACGCGTTGATGGCGTGCGTCGTCCCGGGGGGTGTTCGGCGGGGGTGGACGGTGGTTCACGCGAAGTCCGCCGACCCCGGGAACCCGGACGGGGCGGCGGCGCACGCGGCGCTCGTCCGCGCGATCGAGCTCGCGCACGGCCGCGCGGCGCGGAGGGACGGCGCGGCGCAGGGCGACGTCTCCGGCGGGCAGACGGTGGAGCTGCGCGGGTTGCGGGCGCGGCCCGAGCTCAACGGCGAGATCGGACTGGCGCTGCGGTTCGACCCGACGAGCGGGCGGTGGCTGGCGCGCCTGCGCAACGGCGACGGCGTCAAGGTGAAGCCCGAGAACCTCGCGCCGGTTCCGGCGTGGGAAGGAAGCGACGGCGAGGAGGGCTTCGAGGGGTCCGGCGCGGGTGGGCGCGTACTCGCGTTCTGGGGAGACGCGCGGTGGTCCCGCGCGCAGCTCCTCGGCGAGATCGCGCGAGGACACTGGGGGCTGTGCCGCGCGTCCGTCGCGGAGATGACGACGAGGTTCGACAAGCGGCACGCGACGCTCTGCGCCGCGGATCGGTTGGCCTTCGCGCCCGTGACGGAGATGACGGAGGATTTCATGCGAGAACAGGCGCGGGAGATGCGCCGGGTCAGGGACCGAGGCGTTGTCCAGGCGGAGGATATCGGGGAAGGCGCGCAGAGAGACGAGGAGAGAGGATGATGATCGCACGGGGGGGGGGGGGGGGGGGGGGGGGGAAAAAAAAAAAAAAAAACCCCCCCCCCCCCCTTCCCACTACTAAGTACTACTAAGTTAAAGTAAGTTAAAGTAGTGGGAAGGGGGG
>MDSW01051921.1_pt1 | contig 24863 bp, 21 predicted proteins | sample 811171 | NCBI WGS metagenome assembly MDSW01 (sample SAMN05326641, study PRJNA326480) | marine metagenome | isolation source: seawater | place: Atlantic Ocean: North West | collected 2012 | reverse complement strand
TCAATAGGTATTTCAGAAATATCGAAAATTAATAAAAATAATTATGTTGTTAGTTCTCTTGGAGATAGATCTATTTATTTATTTAAATTAAACAATGAAAATAAGATAATTAATCTTAAAAGAATTGAAGTATTTGAGAGAATAAGAGATCTAATTGTTAAAGATAATATTTTGTACCTTTCGCTTGAAGACACTGCTTCAATAGGGATTATAAATATTAATTAAATTATTTAATTGAAAATCTAGTAATTAAAAAATTATTTAAAATAACTCCATCTAAATTTGATCTAATTAAGGTGGATATAGCATCATTTGGATGACCTACTATTGGCTCTCCATGCAAATTAAATGATGTATTTATAACAGCACCTATTCCAATATATTTTTTTAATCTTAAAATTAAATCATAAAAAAGAGGATTATCACTTTTAGATAATATTTGAGGTCTAGCAGTGTTGTCTCCCAAATGTATACCGCCCAACATATCTTTAATATATTTTTCTTTTACTGAGAAGCTCATAGTCATATATTTAGAGGATATATTTTTTGTATTATCTAATATTTTTTTACTATCAGAGTCTATAATCGTCGGACAAAAAGGCATCCAAAAATCTCTATATTTTATTTGAGAATTAATCTTATTAACTATTTCGTTAATATTAGTGCATGCTATAATAGATCTATTCCCAAGAGCTCTTTGTCCATATTCACTTTTGCCAACAAATCGTCCTAAAACTTTTCCTTTAGCCAAAATTTTAGCAATAGACTCATTAGATATATTTTCATAAATATTAAAATTTTTTAATTTTTTATTTTCAATTATACTTTTTTCTATTTCTGAATTGCTAAATTCAGGCCCCAAGTAAACGTTTGCTAATGGTGGTAATTTATTTGGATTTAAATTATTTTTTAGATAAAATTTTTCTGTTGATAAATATGCTCCTCCAAAAATATTTGTTTCATCACCTGGAGAGAGAGGTACAAAGAAATCTTTGACATAAGAATTTTTTGCCAAAATACCATTTGCCTTTACATTCATTGCAACGCCTCCTCCATAACATACGTTGTTTCTTTTGGTAGTTTTTAAAATTAGATTTAACCAATCACCTAAAATATCTTCAACATATTTTTGAAGCCCCCCTGCAATACCATCAAATCTATGACCTTCTAAAAGGCGTTTAAAACTGAAATATAAATCTTTGGGTTTATTTGAATATTCAATAAGCAGTTTTTTTCTATTTAATTTGAAAATATTCTTAAATACTTCATAAGTTTTTGCTTGCTCATATGTATTAGAAAAAGGAGCTAAACCCATAATCTTGTATTCATGATGATAAGGTTTCATTCCAAGAATTAGCGTCACCCATTGATACAATCTACCAATGTCACTTTGATTATTTCCAGATATCCATTTTATTCCTTTATTAGTAGGAATAGAAATGCCGGAATTATATCTTCCTCCATCTCCTTCTTGATGAAGAATAATTGTCTTATTAACATTTCTATTTTTTCCTGAATAATAAGCATGATAATGATGTAAAATATAATGAGGTAAAAATTTTACTTTGTTTTTAGATATACCTAGTAGATTAGATACAGTTTCTTTTCTTATTTCATTAAACTTTTTTTTGCACACCTCTTGCGACTCACGAAAATTTATATTTGAAAAATCATAATAGTGATCTTTAACTCTTTTTTTGCCTCCCATTATTTCATAGTATGTCTCAATATTTTTTTTATTGATAAGGGTTTCGCGCCAATAATTATTATTTTCATATATCCAATCATCTATTGAATATAATGCTGGTCTTTTGAACATTAAATTAGCTATTCCATTCTTATTAAAGTCAAGATTAGATAAAACAACTTTATCAATTTGACTGTACTCAATGCCAGCATATTTAATGCAATAATTTATAGCTTGAAAAGGAAAACCAACATCACATTTTATTCTTGAAAATCTTTCTTCATGAGCAGCAGAAATCACTTTTCCATTAATCATTAAGCATGAAGAAGCCATATGCCCCTCATAGATCGAAAGCACTATATGATCATTCATTGTCTTTTAAAAAATTTTGATTTGTTTAATATTAATTCAACCAAATTATTTATTTGATTTTTTGATTTAGAGTTATCTAATATCAAATCAGGAAATTTTGGATATTTAAAAGGTATATCAACACCTACAACATTTTTTATCTTCCCTTTCATTGCTCTAGCATATAAATTCTTAAAATCTCGTTTAGCTAAAATTTCCAAAGGAACTTCTACAAAAACTTCAAAATACCCCTTAATGTTTTTACGACACCAGTTTCTATACTTTTGACTTGTTAAATTAGCTGCACATATAACATTGATATTTTGATCAACAAAAAATTTACAAAAGTTGGTAATTCTTTGGGCATTAATATTTCTATCTTTTAAAGTATATTTTAAATCATTATTATTTAACTCTCTAAAAGTATCGCCATCTAAAAAAATGGTATTTTTGCATCTTTTTTTTATAACTTTATATAATTTTTTAGCAATTGTTGATTTTCCAGAAGCAGAGATGCCAGTTATCCAAATGAGCATATTAAATTAAATCTATTCTAAGTGTTATAATTATTATATTGATTATATATAATTTTCAATCAATAAAAAAAATATCTTAATTAAATATGCCAAAAAAAATATCATCCTTTTCTCTAGTAAAAAAACTATATTTACATGTAGAAAAAAAAGGTAAACAAAAACTATTGTTGATGTTTTTTTTGTCAGTTATTGCTTCTTTTGCTGAAGTATTTAGTATAGGAATGTTAATTCCTTTCATAGGTGTTATAATCGACCCTGATTTTATTCTTGAAAATAAATTGCTATCTAATTATGTAGTTCTATTTCCTGAGGAAAATTTATTATTTTACCTGACTTGTTTTTTTATATTAGCAATAACAATATCTTCATCAATTAGACTTTTTTTAATTTATTCAGGTATAAAAATAAGTAATTATATAGGGTCAAATTTAGGGAAAAAAATATATACAAATACTTTATATCAAAATTATTTGTTTCATGTTGAAAAAAATAGTAGCGATTTAATAAGTGTATTAACTAATAAAATTGGTTCAGTTACAAATATTTTATTTTCTTTAGTTATTTTATCTTCTTCTTTTTTAATTTCTTTATCAATCTTAGGTACAATTTTTATTTTTAATCCTTATATTTCTATCATAACAGTTTTATTCATTGGTTCAGGGTATCTATTATCTATTTATCTCGCTAAGAAAAAACTAGAAACAAATAGCCTTATTGTAGCGAAAGAAAACATAACAACTATTAAATCACTACAAGAAGGTCTAAATAATATTCGCAATATAATTATTGACAACACATATAATAATGCAATTGATAAATACGGTAATTCATATTTAAGTTTTTTAAGTTATGATGGTAATAGTAAATTTATTCAACAAATACCAAGGTTTGTATTAGAGGCTTTAGGGGTAATAACTATTACTCTCATTGCATATAGTTTTAGCAAATCAATTGAAGAAAGCGGTATAGTAACTACTCTTGCTGCAATTGCTTTTGCTGCACAAAGATTACTACCTTTATTCCAGCAATTATACACTGGTTTAACCACTGTATTAAGTAGTAAGCAATCTCTGATAGAAGCTTTAGAATTATTAGAATTAAGTTATCAAAAAAAATCTATAAATCATAATGTTATTCCTTTTAAAAACAAAATAGAAATTAGAAATTTGTCATTTGGCTATAATAACAAAAATAATATTTTTGATAATCTTAACTTAACTATTAATAAGGGTGATATTATTGGAATAAAAGGTGAAACAGGTTCTGGGAAAAGTACCTTGTTGGATATTCTAATGGGTCTTCTTAAACCTTCTTCAGGAAAAATATTAATAGATAATATAGAAGTAAACGACTCAAATATTACTACATTTCATAATATTCTATCACATGTTCCTCAAAATATTCATCTAAATGATGATACAATTTTAAATAATATTGCATTAAGTAATGAAATCAATTTAGATGAAATAAAAGAAGCTGCCAATACCGCTGAGATATTACAATATATTAATAGTGAATCTAAAGGATTTAATACGATGGTAGGTGAAAAAGGAGCTAAAATAAGCGGAGGGCAAAAACAAAGGATTGGTATAGCAAGAGCAATATATAAAAAATCAAAAATATTTATTCTTGATGAAGCCACAAGTGCATTAGATAGCGAAACAGAAAATAAAATAATGGAATTTTTTTTTCACAAAAAAGATTTAACTGTAATTATAGTTTCGCATAGAAATGAAATAATAAAAAGATGCGATAAGATCATAAATCTAGATAGTAACAAATTAAAAAAATCAAATTAAGCAAATGAAAAAAATTATATTTATTTATCATCCATTTTCTGATGGCGAGTTAGGGCTAACAGTAGAATCATATTTTAAAAAAAAATTTGACTCTAGAAAAAAACTATATCTAATACAATACTTAATTAATAATGCAAACAATAAAATAAAAACAATTTTTTTTTTAAAAAGAAAAAAAATATTTTTTTTCTATTTTATACAAATTATTAAATTATATTTTTGGGCATATATAAATAATTTAAAATTAGCTAATATTAGATTTACTGCTAATGTTAATAAACTAAAAAAAGGAACTTTTTTTTATGCTAATGCCAGAAGTGCGCTCAAATATGATCCTGCGGTATTCTTAAAAAATTCAAGTTGTACTAAGTTATTTAATCTTTCTCATTTTGAAGTTGAAACTTCTATAATATCAAAGAACGCAAAGGATATAGGCGTTGACTATTTTGTTTTTGAAAATAATTTGTCTAAAAATAGCCAATACTTTAAATATTTTTTTCCATATTATAAAAAAGATACTTTTGTTTTACCTCATGTATATAACAAACGATTTAAAAATTTTACAAATTTTAATAATAGAAAAAATCTATGTTTTGCATCAGGGCGAGTAATTTTATTTGATAAAAAAAAAGATTTTAACTATAAAGATTTTATTGATTATTTTAAGATTAATTATCAACACAAAATTAGATATGAGATTTATAATAGTAAAAACAAAGATAAATATATAAATTCTTATATATCATTAAAAGATTCATCAAAAACCTATGATCAGAAGTCTAATTTGAAAATAAAAGAAAATTATTATTCTAAATTTAATATAGTTGATATGTATAATAAACATAAAATGTTTATTGCGCCTGAAGGTATTAATGATACACCACCAATAGGTTTTGTTGAAGGAATGTCTTGTGGTTCAGCTCTTTTGGCACTTGATAACAATATGTATTCTGATTTGGGGTTAAAAAAAAATATTCATTATATTGATTATGATGGCAGCATTGAAGATCTTATTGATAAGATTAAATTTTTTCAAAAAAATAATAGTCAACTTGAAAAAATAGCTAATAATGGATATAATTTTGCCATTAACAATTTTAATTCTGAAAAAATTTCTCTATATTTTATAAACTTTTTAAAATCTATCAAATTTAATGATTAAAAATAATTTTAATTACTTAGATCAATCCTTAAGTGGTGCAAAATTTTCAATTATTAAAAAAAAAAATAAATTATTTTTTAAAAAATTTATTCCCTTTAAAAATATAAGTGACAAAAATAGAATTTTATGTCAACTTTCAAAACAAAATAAATTGTCATTAACTTCATTGCCTGATCCTTTTTTTACAATTAAAGGTAGTGGTAAAATTGAGAAAAAAAATGTAATTATTGAAATGCCCTTCATACATGGATTTAGTGGCAAAGAAATAATTATAAATAGTCAAAAGAAAAATATAGAAACGTTAATAAAAATTTTTAGTAAATTAATTGTTTTTTTTAAAAACAATAAATTAAAGAATGATAAAGATAAAAAAAGAAATATTGAAAACAAAATTATTGAATTAAATAAGATTCATTCAAACAAAAAATATTCTTATGTTTTTAAATTTTTAGAAAAAAAAATTAATGATATTAGGAATGATATTGATGAAACTTTGTGTCATGGAGATCTGACCTTTTCAAATGTTATTATCACAAAAGGAACAGGCTATAAAATTGATTTTGATGATAACAGAATATTGCTTATTGATTGGTTAGATACATATTTTGATTCATATCTGCAAGATTTAGCTAAACTTAAACAGGAATTATTTTATGGATGGAGTTCAAGAAATATTTATTCACCTCAAAAAATTAATAATTTATTGACAGGAGAGTATATGTGGGAGAATCTTTCTAAATATTTTATAAATGAAGATAACAAATCTTTATTTAAAATAATAATGATACTGTGTATTATGAGAATAACTCCTTATGTCAAATCAAATCAGGATATAATCTGGATTGATAAAGCCTTAAATATGGAGATTAATTCGTGAATATTTTAGTGACAGGAATAGGAGGTTTTGTTGGATCCACTTTATGTAATGAATTATTAAAATTTAAAAATATAAATATTATAGGTATTGATGATTTATCATACGGAGATTTATCTAATATTAATAATTTTAAGAAAAAAATTAAAATTATTAATAAAGATATTTGCTATCTAAAATTATCTGATTTAAAAAAATATGGCAAAATATCTATAATAATACATTTGGCTGCAATAGCACCTCTTCCTGATAATCAGACTAATCCTTATCAATCAATGAAAAATAATGTTGCTGGCACTGCTAATTTACTTGAAATAAGTAGATTCTTGGAAATTAAAAAATTTATTTTTATTAGTTCTGGAGCTGTTTATGAGAGAACAAATTCTAAAAAAAATAAATTAAGTGAGAAAGATGACGTAAATACAGTATTAATTTATCCTACATCAAAAATATTTGGAGAAAAACTATGTGATATTTTTTTTGAAACATACAACTTACCTACTACAAAAATAAGACTTTTTAATCTCTACGGCCCCAAACAAAATTATACTAGAAAGCATCCTCCTTTGCTATCTCAAATAATCAAAAGTATTCTCCAAGATAAAAAAATTGTTATATATAATTTAAATAAAAATATTAAAAGAGATTATATATACATAGATGATTTAATAGAATTAATTTCTAATATTATTAAAGATAAAAAAAACAAATTACCAAGGCTAATAAATGCATGCTCAGGTGAAAGTTTGTCAGTGCCAGATATTATAATGAAAATAGAAAAAATATTACAAAAAAAATTAATCATATCAAAATCAAAAAAAATTTCAAATTTTTGGGGAAAATATAATAAATTGTTTGTAGGAAAATATAAAATCAATGATTTTATTATTGAAAATGAAGTGTATAAGAATGCTGAGGGTAATCCAAATTTATTTAAAAAAATTATAAAAAGGAAACCAATAAATTTCGAACAAGGTATTAAAAACTGTATTGAATATGCAAAAAAAACAATTTAAGAAAAATATTACATTAGTACTTCCGGTTTCTGGAAAATCTTCAAGATTTAAAAACTCTCAACCAAAATGGATTCTGAGTTCGCCAGATAGGAAATTAATGATACAAGAATCTATAAAAGAGCTAGATTTAAAATTTGTTTCAAAAATATTAGTAATATGTCTTAAAAGCCATATTGATAAATATATTACTATCAATTCTATTAAAAAAGCCATATCGGATGTCTTGGATAAAAAAATAAAAATAGAAGTATGTGCCTTAAGTGAATCTACAACATCTCAAGCTCACACAATTTATAAAGGTATAAAAAAGAATAAGATAAAAGGACCAATTTTTATTAAAGATTGTGATAATCAATTTAAATATACAATTAGTCCTGGCAATAATATTTCATCATTAAATCTTAATAATGCAGGGTTAATAGAAGCCAAAAATAAAAGTTATGTAGAAATAAATCAAAAGAATGAAGTCTTAAGAATAGTTGAAAAAAAAATAATAAGTAATAATTTTTGTACTGGAGGCTATGGTTTTGAATCAGCTAGTGAATTTAGCAAGTTTTTTTTAGAAATATTTAATAACAATTTATTTAAGGGGGAAATATATGTTTCTCATATAATTCATAAAATGATTTTAAATAATAAGATTTTTACATCATATGAAGTTGAGAAATATATAGACTTTGGGACCTTAGAAGAATGGAAAAAATATCAAAATAAATATTTGACGCTTATTTGCAATCTTGATGGAATTATTTTTAAAAAAAGCTCAAAATATTTAAATAAAGGATGGACGTATGAAATTAACAAGAAAAATATTAAAGCTCTTTCAAGTTTTATGAAAGAAAAAAGAATTTTTTTATTTATTATTACAAGTAGGCCTAAAAAAGATGAGAATAAAATTAGAAAATATTTACAAAAATTTGGTATTTTTATTAATAGAATTGTATTTGATATGCCTGAATCTTCTATATGTATGTTAAGCAATTTTGAAGGAGCTACATCTTATCCATCTTCTAGTGCCATTAATTTACCTAATGATAGCGATAATTTAAGTGAATACCTTCAAAATTTATCAAATTTTTAATTTAATGAAAAAATATTTTAGCCCTAAAAATATAAGAAACTATCTTATTAAAAGAAAAATAAAAAATAATAATAGATTTAATATTGAATGGAAAGATCAAAATTTTAATAGAATTGCACTAGTAAACTTATTATTAAAACATTATGAAAACCCTGATTATCTTGAAATAGGTTGTAATGAAAACAAGTTATTTGACTCTGTATACATTGATAATAAAATTGGTGTGGATCCAATTAGGGGAGGCAACATAAGATTAACTTCAGATGAATTTTTTAAAAATAATAAAAAAAAATTTGATTTAATTTTTATAGATGGCCTTCATGAATATCAACAGGTGCGTAAAGATTTTATTAATTCATACAACTCTTTGAAACCTAATGGATATATACTTCTGCATGATATGCATCCAAGATATATATATGAAGAATACACACCCAAAATTAATAATACATGGACAGGTGATTGTTGGAAATTAGCTTATGAATTAAGCCTTCAAAAATATAAAATGCAAATAATAATGATTGATTTTGGAATTGGTATTTTTAAAAACTTAGGTAAAAAATTTGAATTGAATGATGATAATTTTAAGAAAATAAAAAAACTTGATTTTAATTTTTTTTATGAAAATTATAAATTATTTGATACTATATCATTAAGTGAATTTAAAAAGACCATTAAAGATAAATATAATTGATTTCAAATGAATATAAGAAATTGTATAAATTGTAATTCTAAAAGTTTAAGCATATTTCTAAATTCAGAAATAAATCCAATTTACTTATTGAGAAAAAAAACATTAATATGCCAAAACTGTGGATTAGCCTTTAAAGATATAAAGGTAAACGATAAAGGTTATATTAATTCTATTAAATCAAATTATTATTCAAACTTTAATAAAAAAGAACTTGATAAAAGATTCAATGCAAGGATAATTTTTGATAAAACTAGAGCAAAAAAATACTACGAATATATTAAAAAGAAAATATTATTAAATAAAAAGAAACTTAAGGTACTTGATATTGGAGGGGCTGAAGGATGGTTTGCAAATTATATAAAAATTAATCATCCTACTTTTGATGTTTATAATTTAGAGCCAGATATTAATGCAATTAAATATGGAAAGATCAAATATCCCGAAATAAAACACATATGTAAAAGATTAGAAGATATTGATAAATCTAACTTAAAAGATATTGATATAATCACTTATTGGGGTGGTTTTTATCGAACTGCAGAACCAAATAAAACAATAAATAAAATTTTTAAAGTAACCTCAAAAAATGCAAACTTATTTTTTTCACTCCCCTATACTTTTGATAATCCGACAAGACAAGATAACACACCTTATGGAAGCCTAGATGAGATTATAGGTAATGGAAATATAGTATTTTTAAATAGTTTTTATTTAGAAAAATTATTTGAAAGTAAATTTACTATAAATGAAAATAAAATAATACAAAATCTTCCTTTTAAGAAAAAAATACCAATTTTACACATGACTAAAAGAAATAATGTAATCAAAAAAACTTCTAAATATAGAAGGTCAAACTACGAATACACTTCGAGTTTTTTACTAAATTATTGTAAAAAACAATCAATTAATAATATAAATAAATTTTGTAAAAATAATAAAATTTCAAAAATTGCTATTTGGACTAATCCAGAATATTCTAAAAATATAGAAATATTATTTAAAAAAACAAATATTAAAAAAAGTATTTTATTAGCTGAAGATAACTGGAGTTATACAAAAAATCATTCAATAGACTATATTTACAAAATAAATGTTGATGCAATATTTGTAACTGATTTTACAAATCAAAATTTAATATTTGATCAGCTAATCAAAAGATTACATATTATTAATATCAAAATAATTAGATTGTTAGATGATCGCTATATTAATCAAGAAATATATGAAAAATTTCAAGGTAGTTTCATTTTAAAAAAAGTTTTTAATCCAAAGATTGTAAGATGAAAGTTTTAGTTTTTTTACAGAGGGAATGGGCATTTCTTTATGGAATACCAATTGTAGAAACTATTAAAAAAAAATACCCAGATACAAAGTTTGCAGGTTATGTTTATAAAATAAAAACCTGGAACAAGATCAAAAAACAATATAATTACTTTGACAAACTTTGGTTAGGTTATAAATTTGATGATCAAATATTAGATTTAAAAATCAAAGATGAAATTGAAAAAATTAATATTTCAGATTTAGAAAAAGAATTAGAGATTGATAGTGTATGGAAAGATATCATTCATGTAGATAGAAATTTAATCTATACACCGGGACAGAAATGGAGATACTCTCTAAAGCAACAAGTTTCTGATGAAAATAGTTTAAAAATAGTCAAATTAAATTACTTATTTATAAAAAATCAAATCTTTAATGAATTCAAGCCTGACATAGTTATACTTCCAAATTTTGGATCTATATTTCATAATGTACTTTATTATTATTCAAAAAAAAGAGGGGTTGATTGCTGGATGCCAATAGCTTCGAAAATATCTAACAGAGTATTATTAACAAATGATAAAGAATATACTTTATCAAATATTTTTAATAATTACAGTAACTTTTCTCCAAATAAAGAATCATTATTTTTTGCAAAAGAGTATATTTTAGAATTCAATAAAAATTTCATAAAACCAATTCACCTTAGAAAGATAAATTTTAAAACTCAAAGTTTATTTAAAAATTTTATGAAAGATTCTTTAAAATTACCTATTAGAACTATAAAAAATTATTACAATAATAAAAACCCTCTAAATCCTAAAGTTTATAGAACTCTAGACAACATTAAAACATTATATTTTATTAAAAATTTTTTTTCTGAATATAATAATTTATATAATTTAAAAAAATATAAGTATGATAATTTGGGTAATATTGCTGATTATATTTTTATGCCCCTTCATGTTCAGCCAGAAGTTAGCACAAATCTTTGGGCGCCCTTATTTACCAATCAATTTGAATTTATACGTCAAGTAGCTATATGTCTTCCGGGCAATCTTTCACTTGTTGTGAAAGAGCATCCAATAATGCTGGGGCGAAGATCTTGTAAATATTATGATAAGTTGAGAAAATTACCTAATGTAAAAGTATTGTCACATACTATTGAAACTAAAGACATAATACCACATAATAAATGTAAAGGAATTGTTGTAATTTCTGGAACTGCAGGATTTGAAGCCGCCATTTTGGGTAAGCCTGTTTTTATTTTTTCAAAAACTTTTTACGATCACTTAAATAATGTAATTACTATTAATAATTTTGATGAATTTATTTATAAGATAAAGACTATAGAAAATTTAAAATATGATAATAATGAAACAGAAAAGTTGATATCTTTTTTATATGAAAATTCATTTGAACTTTCTTATTCTTTAGCTTATTCAAAAAAAATAGACATAAGCAACATTAGAAAAGCCTATTTAAAAAAAATAGATGCAATATATAACAAACTCACTACTAATAATTAACGAAGAATTTTAATTAAATTATTATTTGCCTTGGTTATATTCAAAGCTAATTTATAATCTTTTAAAGAATCTATTTCAACCCAGTTCCCTTTGATTCTTAAGGCACTTATTTTAAATTTATTTAAAATTAAATATTGTAATAAATCAGTTAAGTATAGATCTGAATAATATTTAGAATTTAAAATATTAGATAGCTTCTTTCTATTAGAATATTCACTTTTTAATATATTGTATATTCTTCTTTTTATAGAATAGTTTATTTTAATTAAACCAATATATTGAGAATTTATTTTAGAATAATTTTTTACTTTTTGCCCTATATCTAATATTTTATTATTTTTATTAATTTTACAAGATTCTGCGTCACTAAGTGGATTTTTAAATCTCAATGCCCAATATTTTTTCCATTTATCATCACATACAACACTAATTTCATTTTTTGATTTAATTAATTTTTCCACAACTTCAGTATTATATACAATATCAGAATAACTAATAATAAGATCTGATCTATTTTTTATAATTCTTTTTAAAGCTATAAATAAAGAGTGGACCATATTTGTTTTATCATAATTTCTATTATAAATTTTTTTTAATTCTGAAAATTGAATTTTTTTTGTATTGTACCCCGTTACTGCATAAATATTTTTAAAATTATTTTTTTTAGCAATTTGAATTTGATTTTTAATTATTGGTATATTGTGAACTTTAACCATTGCCTTAGGTACATGATCTGTTAAAGGTCTAAGTCTACTACCCTGCCCTGCGGCAAGTATTAAAAAATCTATATTCATTAATTTGTTAATAAATCTTTTATTAATTTAAGCTCATTTTTATTGAAAATTTTTCTTCTCTCTGGGTGCCAAATCATAGTCAAAATTTTATATTTTTTGCTATAATACCCTTCAACTGTATCATCTTTTATAGCCCACGGATTAAGTTTCTTGCTAAGATCATCTCTGTAAATTCCAAAATTGTGAAAAGAATTAACCACCATATAATTAAGTTTTAATTTTTCTTTAATTGATTGATCAATAATCTTTATTTTATGATTTTTATTTACATGATTATTGATTTTTTTTATTTTGCCTTCAAAATAAATATTGATAAATTGATGTCCTCTACATATGCCAAGAATAGGAAATTTTTTTTTCAAACAATATTGTAAAAGTTTGAATTCAACAAAATCCCTATCACTACCACTTTTAAATTTACCATTTTTAACTTTAAGTTTTGTATCTTCTCCATTCAATAAAAAAAGACAAGAGCAATTTAGTGTTTCAAAATAATTGATAGGCTTTGTTATCTTTTCAGTAATTAGAATAGGTTCTATCTTTAAATTATTAAAAAAATTAAGCCAATTATTGCTAATGGCACTGTAAGATTCTTTATAATTTGAATTTGAAATTCTCCTTGTTATAACTCCAACTCTGCGCACACTTAATCTCTCTGTGATAATTGTTCATAAAGAACCTTTTCAACTAAATCAGCATAACTCTTTTCTTTATCAAATGGCCAACTAGTATTTGACCAGTCGGGACAATTTTTGCACAAATCTTTTTCATTATATTTATTACAAACATGTTTATTTCTTAATTTGTTGTAAAAATTTGATTTCCAAACATCTCTTATAGTTGTCTCATTATAATGACAAATTGTTGCTTGTCCAAACCAATCAGTTGGACAATAATTAAGGTGACCTTTGGCTGTAATAACTACTCTCTCCCAAGGATATAAGCACGGTCTTCTTTCAATTTTTTGATTTTTTTTATAAATCTCAGGATGAAAAGAGCTGCTTAACGAGCCAGAATTTGTATGTAATTTTCTAATAACAACATCTTTTACTCCTTGATTAATCCAATAATCTCTAAATTCATCAGATTCATCTACATTAAGTTTTTGTTCAACAAAACTAACTATAAGCTGTGTTTTATAAGTAGATTTTTGAATAAGATTAATTAATTTCAATACATTTGATTGTGTTTTATTTAAATCTCCATTAACTCTTACCTTTGCATAAGTTTCAGGTTTTATAGCATCTATACTAATATCAATCATATGAAGACCTGAATTTAAAAGTCTCAACATTTTCTTTTCATTTAGCAAGGTGCCATTGGTAGTTAATGTCACTTTTGTATCTGAATGATCGACAGCATAATTTATCATTTCATATGATTTTGGATGAACTAGAGGCTCTCCATTACTTGTATAGCGAATATATTTAGTTATATTTCTTCCATATTTTGAAACCTCTTTAACCATTTTTGTATTTAGTTCAGGATCAAGCATAGCTTTAGCATAGTAATCACTCTGCTTAAAAACAGGGTGTGTGCAGTGCACACATGCTAAATTACAAACCTCAGTAATATCAAGCATAACTTGAGAAGGAAACTCTTCTGATAGCCTACCAGTAAAACCATATTCTTTGTTCATAATTTTAGAGTCCTTTTATAATTTGCATTAATATCATTTTTTTAAAAAAAAGTTATATATTGTTTATTATATTTTAATTTGTATATTTTTTGAAATCCCTCATATAATCTTCGGTTTTTTCATTTTTATTATGTAAGAAACTAAAAACTTTTTTCATTTTTTGTTTTATTTCTATAACTTCATCATAGGTAACTGAAAAAAAATTGTCTGATTCTCTAAGTTTAATATTATCAGTGAAGTGTTTTTCTATTATACAAGCTCCTGCAGCAACTGCTAAACTTGGAATTTCAGTACCCAATGTATGATCTGAGTGACCTACTGGACAAGCATATTTACTTTTTAATTTATGTATATTTTCTAAATAACTAAATTTTTTTTCAAGAGGGTATGAAGAAATACAGTGAAGAAGTATGTATGGAATATCTTTTTTATGTAATATTTCAACAAATTTATCTATTTCTTTTTCGCTAGCCATTCCAACAGATGCGATGACTGGTATTTTTGTTTCAGCTACCTCCTTAATAAGTTTTAGATTTACAAGTTCAAAAGCTGCAATTTTAAAAGCTATAGTCCCCATATCCATAGCAAATTTGATTTCACCCACATCATAAATAGACGTAAAAACTTTAGCACCTAAAGATTGTGCATAGTTCCAAGCTTCAACATTTTCTTCTAGAGATAGTTGCCATGAAGAAGTAAGTTTTATAAATTCCTTAGCTTTTTTATTTGTCTTTAGATTATATCTAGTTTTAGCATTGTAAGTTTGAAATTTTATAAAGTCAGCACCTGCTTCATAAGATAATTTAATCATATTTTTCATTCTATCAATGTCGCCTAAATGATTAACGCCAATTTCAGAAATAAATTTCGGTTCCTCGTAATCTCCTACACTCAGTCCTCCAATATTTATTTTTCTACTTTTAATAAAAGTCATAATAATATTAGTTACTTTATTTTATATTAATTTCCTAATAGTTTTTTGATCACAATCTATTAATACCTTAGAATAACTAGATATTTCATTAAAGAGGTTTTCACCGCAACCTATAACAGATGGTATGCCGTATTCGGAAGCTCTTATAGCCATATGAGATGCCGCTCCACCAAATTTTGTAATTAAACCTGCGATATCATAAGAAAATAGCCAGTCATATCCTGGGTCAGCTGTTTCAATTAATATAATTTTTTTTGAAATATCTTTTATTTTTTTATAATTTTTTATCAAAAGTATTTCACTTTGGATTTTTTTTCTAGTTATAAAATTTGGAGTTATGGAAAATTGTTTAATTTCAAATATATCATTAATATTTCTTATCAATGCAGGTGCCTTTATAAGGCTTTCTAAATGATATTTCTTTTTAGAATTATTTAATTTTGTTTTAAAAAAACTAAAATTATTAAAATTAGTATTTTCAAAATTTAAAAAATCTTCAATTGAATAAAATTGAATGTCCTCTTTAGATAAGTTTAATTTATTAGAAAATATTTTAATAATTTCTAGAATTTTGTTTACACACTTGGTAAATTCATATTTACCTTTTTCTCTGCCTTTTATAGAATTTACTATAAATTGATACAGTTCTGATTCATCTAATTTAATTTTTTCATATTTTAGTAAATTAATTATTTTTTTTGAATTTTTTTTCCAAATTTTTTTTGAAATCGATGAAGATGATTTTGAGGAGTTATAGGATAAATTGTCTTTTTTAAAAAAATTTTCATCAATCATTTGTTTATAATTTTTTGAAGTAATATCATAAGTCGATGGTCTTAAATGACCATATTTATCAATAAAATATTTTTTAGAGATTTTTTTACTAAGAAATCTATGTAAATCTTCATTAAATTCACTAGAAATAGTACTGATATTTTTTAAAAAATTATTATAGTCAGTTGGTGAAAAAATATTTTGTTTTTCAAATGAACTTAATATTTGAAGTGCTATAAAAGCACATCTAGCATGTATAGAAAAAGGAATAACACCTTTTTTAATACAAAGATCAACAATTTGATTTAGTTTAAAAGATAACTCAAAAATACTACTTTTTTTTGAAAAATTTATATTCCCAAGTTCTTTATTTAAAATTAAATAATTATTTGCAATATCTTTAAAATTTTTATTAGAATTTGCTATTAAATCTCTAGTCCAATTGGAATATAATTTTATAATTTTATTAGAATTTATTTTGTTAATTTTTAAATTCTTAGTTAAGTGATTTGACATTCTTTTTTTATCAAAATAATAACAATTCACTACAACATTAAATTCAACTTTATCAAATTGAGCAGGATTTTTATCTAAATATTTAATTTCTTGATTAATCAATTTATTTGACAGGGAAGAATCAACTGATTGTAATAAAAAAGAATTAAAGCATCTCCTTATATCTACATATGGTTTTCCTGCGAGAGAAACTAATAAACGTTTATTAGTCATATCCTTATATCCCATTTGTTTTCTAGATTCAGCCCAAGAATTGTTAGTGATCAACTTACAATAAAGAGAGTAATCTAAAGGCTTAGGTTGAGTGCCAATCATTTCTACAGGATTCCAGTCTGTCATATTGGAGTAAAATGTTTTTATGCCTGAAATATTATCCTTATAATTAAGTTTATTTGTTAAAAAATTTTTAATTGAATAAATCTCATCATCAAAGTCTAACATTGAATAAAATTTTAACTTTTTATTTATTACTAGAGGCCTAACTTGCAGAATAAAAATATTTCCTTTTTTATCAACTGCAAACTCTATATCCAATTTAGAATGTAAAACTTTTTTTTCAATTTCTTTTACAACTTTTAATAAATCGTACAACCATTTAATTTTTTTTGAAGTAAAATTTTTATATACATAAATAGTTTTAGTATCAGAAGATGTCCCACTAGTTACTGTATCTGTTATTCCTGATGTATCATCATAGTTTATAATATAATAAGGTGAGCCATTCTCATTTGATATAGTAAATAATACTCCGCTAGATTTAGTATTTTGTAAATATTTTTGAATCAAAACTTCATCTTTAATGTTTTGGGAATTTAGTTTGTTATAAGAATTAAAAACTTCATTAATTTTATTTTTTACATTTTCAAAATTATTAGGGTCTACATTAAGAAATGATTTATAAGAACCTGCATTTGATTTTTTCCAAGAATCTTCTGATATTGCACTACTTCTAATTACTATTTTTTCATTTTTAAAAGCTGTAGCTATTTCTTTTATTAAAGATGATTTTTTTTTATGCCATGTAGAATAATCAATTGTTATTTGATTAAGAATATTTGCTTTGTTTATTAAGGATTGTAATCGATTTAAAGTTTGAGCTTTTGTGCCAAGGATAAATTTTGCCAATGCATCATAATTTTCAAATAAACTAAAATTTTCATTATCTATAATTTTTTTAAAAGTATTATTTTTAGAACTATAAATATTATTTAGATCAGAAAATTTTATAAATTTCTTTTTTAAAATATTTTTTTTTAATATATTTAAATCTGGTTTCTTAAAAAAAAAAATTGATTTATCTAGATTAAATTTTTTATCATTAGAAATGATAAAACTAGAGTTAATCAAAAGATTTTTTTTAATTAAATTTGCCCTAAATAAAACATTAGAGTTAATTATTATAACATCTTGATCTAAAAAATTTGAAACTAGGGAAAGTAAGTTCAATGAATTATTATTTTCCCAGTCATCATTATAAAAAATCTTAAGATCAGGATAGTTTTTTATTATTTTTTCAACATGATATCCGGCAATAAAAATAGTGTCTTGAATATTAATTTTTTTGAGTTCATTAAGTGTCCAATCAAGAAGCGAAGCATCTTTGTTAGGTATTTTTACTAAATAAGATGGGTAACTATGTTCTGCTGATAACCGTGTTTGACCCCTTGATGATCCGATAATAATTGCTCGCATATTTTAATAAAAATTAATTTTATTTATTATATAGATTCTGTAAAAATTTATATATATAAACTTAACATTTTTATATACTTTAAATATTTAAACTAAAAATAGATTTTTTTTTAATAAAGAGTTTTTTGTGAAAGAAATTACTTGCAGTATATTGCAGCCACACTTTTTACCTTGGGTTGGATATTTCAATTTAATGCTAAGGTCTGATATATTTATTTTTCTAGATGATGTTGAATTTACTATTGGAGAGTGGAAAAACCGAAATAAAATAAGAAAAACTTATAATTCCCAAGATACTAAATGGTTAACAGTTCCAGTGAGGAGCAAGAACCATTTCTCATTATTAAATGAATGCGAAATAGCAGATGAAAGTAATTGGAGAGAGAGAAATATTAATAGTATTTTTGAGTCTTATAAAAAAACACCTTACTTTGATAAATATTTTGAAGATATCAAAAATATTATTTTGGATAAAAATATAACTATATTGTCAAAAATAAATATTAACTTAATTCATCTTATGTGTAAGCATCTTAAAATTGAAACAAAGACTTTTCTTAGCTCAGAATTAAATACTAAAGGAGATAAACATCATAAACCTATGAATATATGTAAAAAAATAAATGCTAATAAATATCTTACAACAAATAAAAGTTCAGATTACATTAAAATTGAAGAGTATAAATCTAATAATATTTTAATAGAATTTCAAAACTTTGTTCATCCATCTTACAATCAATATTTTAATGGTAAAAAATTAGAATCTATAAAATACTTAAGCATAATTGATCTACTTTTTAATCAAGGTCCTGAAAGCTTAAATTATATAAATTAATTTAAAAAATATATATACTTTTATACAAATCTAATTTAGTTAAAGTCAAAATTATTAATTCTACAGAGGTATCATGAATCAATTACCAAAACTTTTTGTTACAGGCACTATGAGAACTGGAGGTTCTCTTTTGATCAATCTTCTTTCAGCTCATCCTAAGCTACTTATTCTTAATGAAAGAGTTCATTTTTTTAGATTTGTATATGGAAGATATAATCCGCTAAATGCAGAAAATCTTGATTATATGCTCAATGATCAAAGATTAAGACTAAAATATCGAAAAGGTATTGATTTAAATGTAGATTTACTTAGAAAAAAAATAACTGAAGCTGGAATAACATATAAAAATATTTATTCCATTTTAATGGATTATTTTAGACAAGAATCTGGAAAAGATATATGGGGGGAATTTGCTGGACTTCAATGGAGAGAAATCCCTATATTTTTGGACTTTTTTGAAGAAGGTAAAGTGATACATACCTATAGAGACCCGAGAGGAGTATTCGCATCTTGGAAAAAATTAAGCTCTATTACTAATAATGCTTATTTAAACTGCTTATTTAATTGGGTTGACTCTACCAATCATGTTCAAAAATATAAAAGAATATTAAGTGAAAATAAATATTATGCCAATAAATATGAAAATATTATGAGTGATCCAAAAAAATATGTTTCAAAGCTCATTAATTTTATTGGAGTAGAGGTTGATAATATACTGTTTGAACCTGAAAGATGGTCAGATACATTTAATCCTAATTTAGTTACAGTTCCTCGTTCAGCACATGATGGTGATGGCATACTTGGATACAGTACTAAAAGAGTTGATAACTGGAAAAAGAATCTTGAAGATTGGGAAATATGTCTTGCTGATTATATTTGTGGAAAGAATATGGAAATTTTAGGATATGAAAAAGTACACAATAATATTAAAGACAATGATCCTCTTCTAATAAAAGGAATAGAAGAAATGAAAAAAAACAATTTTGTATATAATAATTTTAAAAGATTTATGGAAACAGGTCAGGGAATCAATAAATATCCAATGGATCCAACTGATCCTAGAAGTTGGGGGCAAAAATCTAATCCAAGTCACTGGTTTATCGAATCTGATGAAGGTAAAAATTATTACCAAGAACTAGCAATATCCTCTAAAGCTATTTTAGAAAAATATCTTTAGGTTTAGTTAATATTTAAAAAAAGATTATTTTATTTTTCAAATTAATTATTTTTTTTTAAGAATAATTTACTAGATGCAATAAAAAAAGGATTTCTAATACTTTCTTTATTAAATTGTAAATTATTTTTTTTGTCATCAAGTATAATACCACCTGCTTCTAGTAAAATAATATAACCTGCAGCAATATCCCATTCTGAAGAACCGACAAATCTTGGATAAGCATCAGCTGCTCCCTCAGCAACTAAACAAAATTTTAAAGAACTACCAGCATCCAATAATTCATAGTTATTATATTTTAATAACCAATCATTTAACTCCTTAGAGGGATGAGATCTACTTGCAACTAATTTTAAATTTAGCGCATCATTATTACAAGTAATTTTATTAGATTCAGAAAAAAAATCAATTTTAGTTCTATTATCAATTATTTTATGTTTAAATGAACCATGGTCTTTTAATCCGTAATAAACTGTTTTTAAAGCTGGTGCGTAAATAATGCCCATTTTAGGAATATTATTTTCTATAAGAGCTATGTTAACAGTAAATTCACCATTCTTTTTTAAGAATTCTTTAGTTCCATCAAGAGGGTCAACAATCCAAAAATTAGACCATTTACGTCTAATAGTCCAATCTATTTTGGCTCCTTCTTCAGACAGAATATTATAATTACTAAATGAATTTAATTCATTTTTTATTATTAAATTTGATTGAATATCTGCTTCAGTTAAAGGGGATTGGTCCTCTTTAATAGTAAAACTAGTATCATTATAATATGATAATATTTTATCTCCTGCTTTTATTGCTGTTGAAACAACATTAATTAATAAATTTTTCATATATTTACAATTCCTCTATTGATCATTGTATATTGATATGATCTCCAGATATTAGATATTTGAAAAAAATCATATTTTTTAATCTTAACAATCTTATTATTTTGATAATAAACAAAATATTCATTAAATATATACATAGTTTCATTGATTTGATTTCTATTTTTGATGAAGTTATTAAAATTTTTATCATTTAAAATTATAAGTTTTGAGATATTTAGATTTAACTTTATTTTTTTATTAGAAATAATTTTTTTAGGAAAATAATCATTTAATTTAGTAACATTATTATATAAACTCTTATTATTCTTATAGTTTGAGTTAAGGTTGTCAGTATCTATTGGAGGCCAAAATACTATTTTTTTTATTATTGTTTCAATAAAAATTTTAAAATAAAAGATATTATTACAAAATAAATAATTTTTATAAATAATTAAATCAAAACGCTTAGAGTTTTTTATACAATAAATTATAACTTTATTAGAAAGTCTTTCAAGCTTGATATGTATCTTATTTTTCTTAATTTTTAGATTTTTTTTTGAAATATTAAAAATAACATCAGATTCACTTAAATGTTTAGTAAAATTATATTTTGTTTTATAATTAACTAAGCAATATCTATATAGATCAATATCATCAATAAAAATTTTAAATGACGAAAAAAACTTAATAATAGTATCAAAATTATATTTTTCAAACTTTAAATTTAACTTAGCAAATATATTATTAACTCTTTTAAAGTCATTAAAATTATCAATACTAAAATTGGTGTCAGGAAAAAAATATTTCTTTGCACATAAAGGATATAATATTTTAAAATTATTTTTATTATCCAAACAATAATTTTCAATATGTTCTTTGTATATTTTATTCTTCGCCTTTAAATATATTTCATTTAAAGTTTTGAAATTCATGATAATAGGAGCAATTCCAAATATTATGTTTGATGGTTTTAGTACGCTAATTAAATCAGCATTGTTATCTACTATCAATTTAATATTCTTTTCTATTAATTGTGATGAAGTTAGAGGGTTTTCACAACAATATCTTATAATTATATCAGGTTTTTTATCTAACATCATACAAGATTCATAAAATCTTTTAAGAACGTTGTTTTCAGAACCTCTAAATACTTTTATTTTATTTTTTTTTGCTATTGTTTCAATTTTATCGTCTTCTTTATTCAATGAAGTAGCAATTATTTTTTCATCAACATACTTAATATTTTTTAAAAGTTTAAAATTTATTGAAAGAATATCTGTATCTAATATCTTTTTAAATAGTTTTTTCTTAAGTCTTTTTGAATTAGATCTTGCAAAAAAAACTATTGCCACATATTTTTTTTTATACATTAGAATATTTTATTTATTATTAATTCAAGACTGTTATTTTTAAATAATTTTAGATAATTATTCCTAATTTTTATTCTTTCATCAATTAAACTAATTTTCTTTAAATTTTCTTCAATTAAATTTTCATCGATCATTGAAAAATATCCCAAGTGAAGTGTTTTTGTAATTTTAGAGAATTGTTTAGCTAATAGTAATTGATGCCATTGTACTGATATTACAATGCTAGGTGTGAGCAAATATGCTGCTTCAATTTTAGTATATCCACCTCCAACAATAGCAACATCAGCTTTATAAATATATTTTGATACATCAGATACATTGCTTATAATTTTAGCATTAGGAAGAATTGATTTAATTGTTTTTTTGTTTTTTTTGATTTGAGAAAATCCAATTATAAACAAAATTTTTATATTTTTGTTAAATTTTTTTAGTGCTTGAGCTACCTTCATATAAGCTATTTCGTAATCAGAGCCCCCAAGAATAACAACAATAGATTTTATTTTACTTTTTAACTTTTTTTTAATTCTGATTTCATTATATTTTTTATAATTTTTATTGAAAATAAAATAATCATATCCAAGTAAAAATTTTGTATTTTTATCACTAATTTTTGTATTGTTATAGGATGGCCACTCTTGCGCACAAATTACGTAATCTGCTGCATATTTTTGATTTATTAAATCATCAAAAACTATAACTTTTTTGTATAATTTCTTATACATTATTTGTCTTTCATATGATAAATCTAACATTTCACATATTAAATAGTTTTTTTCTTTAATTTTATTTAAAATTATTTTTTCATTGTTAATAGATATTTTATTTTTTAATTTAAGGAATTTAACTTTTTTTCTACTTAAATATTTAAAAATTTCTTCATCACCCTCTATAATAAATAGGTAATTGTAATCTGGTTTAATTTTATAAAGATATAAATATAGATTATATAGCCTTATAAGGTTCCCCCAACCATTTTCACCACCAGCATTAGTCCTAAAAGAAATTTGCATTTTATAAATTATATTTTTTTATAATTTTATTTAGATTTTTAACTATATATAAAAGATTTTTGTGAGTTAGATCAGTATAAATAGGTAAATTTATAGCATTTTTATATAGGTTTTCTGAATTCTTATAATTTTTTTTAAATTTTTTTTTATAATATTTATGCTTATTAATTGGTAGATATTGTACTGCAAATTTTATTTTTCGTTTTAATAAATCATTATATAATTTTACTTTATTTGCATGAGATATTTTATTATTAAAAATTAATATAAATAGATGATTTGAACTAATACTGTCATCAATACGTTCCTGAAATGAAATATTATTTCCTTTTAAGTTTTGTTTATAAAATCTAGCAATTTTTTCTCTTTTTTTTATAAACCCATTGATTCTTTCAAGTTGTGAAATTGCAAGAGATGTTTGTAAATCTGTGATTCTATAATTATATCCAATAGTTATCATTTCAGCTGTCCAAGGAGTGCCTTTTTTCCTTTTAAGCCCATGGGACCTCATTAACTTCATTTTTTCAAAAAGAGTTTTGTTATTTGTTGTAATCAAGCCTCCTTCTCCTGAAGTTATTGTTTTAACTGGATGCATGCTAAAAACTGAAATATCACTATATTTACAAGATCCTACTTTATCTTTTTTATATTCAGCCCCCATAGCCTGAGAAGCATCCTCTATAACATATGCATTATTTTTTTTGGCTATTCTATTAATTTCTTTCATGTCACATGGAAATCCCCCAAAGTGAACAGGTATAATTATTTTAGTTAAATTTTGATTTTTTTTATTATTAAAATATTTTATCAATTTTTTTGGACATATATTAAAATTGTTACTATCAATATCAACCAAATCAAAATCAATATTAGAATAAATACAGGCATTGACAGTTGCTACAAATGTCATTGGAGTAGTTACAGCTTTATTTTTTTTATCCAATTTTAAAGATGCTATAGCGAGGTGTAAAGCTGCAGTACCACTAGAAACCGCTAAACAATATTTTGCATTAACATACTTTGCAAATTTTTTTTCTAAAATTGTGAGACTTTTACCTTGGCTTAAATAGCCTTCATTTAAAACTTCATTAATTTTTTGTTTATCTTTTTTATTTAGAGAATTTTTTCCATAATAGAACATATTGTTTAATTTTTTCTACTATAATCAATCATTTTTTTTATGCCATTTCTTAAAGATGTTTTTGGTTTCCATTTTACAAATTTCTTTATCTTTGATACATCTGGTACCCTCCTATCAATATCCTCATAACTTTTACCATAATATTCTGAGTCTTTTATTTTAATTATATTAGAT
>MDSW01210441.1_pt1 | contig 24872 bp, 10 predicted proteins | sample 811171 | NCBI WGS metagenome assembly MDSW01 (sample SAMN05326641, study PRJNA326480) | marine metagenome | isolation source: seawater | place: Atlantic Ocean: North West | collected 2012 | reverse complement strand
TCCTCCTCCTCCTCCTCCTCCTCCTCCTCCTCCGCTTCCTCGCGAGCCTCGGCCTCGAGCGCTGTCAGGAACGAACTCTTCGGCTCGGGGTCGCTTCGGATGACCCGCGCCGAGCCGTTCCATGTGAGCACCGGGGGAAGTTCGGTCGAGGTGACGGCGCCGCCGGGGTCGTCGTAGAGGTCGCCCGCCGCGCGCGCGCCCCCCAGGCTCCCGCGGAGGTCGAAGAGAAGCAAGCGGGGGACGTACGTGGGCACCCCCGCCGGCGTCTCGCCCACGCGGTAGAGGACGCCCGAGTCCAGGTCGGCGTACGCGCCGGCGAGCTCGTCCGCGCCCTCGGCGAGGCCCTGCGTCTCGTCCTGAGCGAACGGAAGGGGGGGGGGAGGGGGGTCAGGCGCGGAGCGCGAGAGGCGCGTCGTCGGTGGGGCGCGACGATCGGGCGGCGGGGAGCGATCGCGAACGCGCGAAAGGCGCGGACGCGCGAGCCGCGTGCCTGAGAGTTCCAGAAGTGCGCCCCGGTCCAGTTGGCGAACGACCCGAACTGGAGGGTGATGACCTCGCCGGGGGGCGCCATCCTCCCTCGAGGAGGCGCGGTGGAGGAGTGCGGGCGCTCCGCCCGTCTTCCGAGGGACGCCGAGAAAAATGCCAAGTCGTGCGGCGAGTGGGAACTTCGTCTGAGGCGTCCGTCGGCGTCGCGCGGCGCGAAAGATGAATTCCATTCGAGGCGGCGCGCGTCATGTCGACGGCGGAGGCCCCCGCCCCCGACGATGCCGAGGACGGCGGGGGCAGCTTCCGCCCCGCGGACACGATGGACCTCGACGAGGGCGAGGACGCCGCGGAGGAGCGCGGCGCCTCGCGCGTTTTAGTCGGCGGCGAGGGCGGGGATTTCGTCGCGCAGACGCTGAGCACGGCGGAGGACGTGGGCGTGGCCATCGCGCAGGTGCAGGCTCGGGCGGCGCTCTCCGGGACGGACGCCGCGGACGCGGAGCCTCTGCTCGGTCTCCTCGGCCAGCTCGGGATGACGCGCGCGGAGGTGTACCGTAGCGTCCTGGACGACGCCCTCGCGGAGCTCCGCGAGCGCATCCGGACGATGCCCCAGGGCGCGTTGCTCTCCCTCCTCGACGCGTCGTTTCGGTACGTCACGATCGAGGAGCTCCGCGCGGTCCCGCTCGCGGTGCTCGAGCGCCTCAAGCCCGTGCCGTCGTCGTACCTCAAGCAGATCTCGCGCGACGTCGATCTGTTCCGCCAGCTCCCCGTGGAGGTCCAGCGCCAGTGCTGGGAGCTCAGGGGCGTGCTCCTCCGGCGCCACGCGAGCCCGTGCCTCCAGGCGTACGGCGAGGAGATCGCGACGACGATGCGAAACCTAGACGCGGATCTCGCGCTGGCGCCGCTCAACGCGGAGGAGAACTGGAGCGTCTACCCGCCCGGCGCCGCGCCCCCGGACCCCCAGGGCGCGCCTAACCCCTCGCCGGGCCTCCCGCGCCGCGCCCTGAGGCGCGCCTCCGCCTCCGTGCAGCGCCTCGGGCGCATGGTGGGTTCGAGCAAGACGATCTACCTCGGCGTCGTCCAGCTGTGCCGCGCGCACTTCGCCGAGCACGGCGACCCGGCCGCGTGTTCGCTCCGGTCGCAGCTCCTCATGGCGCTCCACGACGAGGAGCTCACGGACTTGTGCGCGGCGGACCGGTGCCATCGCCTCGCGTGGCTCGCGGACGCCTGCGTGAGGGACCGGTGCCTGGACGGGCGGAGGGTGGGCGAGATGGCCGCCATCGTCAGGCAGCTCGACTTCGACAGCAAGGCGGGCGAGCGCGCGGCGAAGCAGCGACGCGACAAGGCGGAGCGCGCCAAGGCGAAGAAAAACCCGGGCGCGGCCGCGGCCGCGAGAGGACCGACGGCCGCGACGCGGTCGAGGGGGCTCCCGGCTCTGAAGGTGACGTTCGGGGCGAAGGCGGCGGCGGCGGCGGAGAAGCCGGCGGCGGCGGAGAAGCCGGCGGCGGCGGAGAAGCCGGCGCCCGCGCTGAAGGTGACGTTCGGGATGCCCGGAAAGAAACGGGCGCCGGAAAAAGAAGACCGGGAAGAGCGCGAGGAGCGAGCGGCGGAGAGGGCTCCCGAGGCGGAGGGAGAGGCGGAGGCGAAGGATGCGGCGGAGGGGAGGGATGCGGCGGAGGGAGAGAAGGGACGCGAGGAAGTGGCTCCGGAGGAGGCCGCCGCTCCGGATGATGAGGCCGCCGCTCCGGATGATGAGGCCGCCGCTCCGGAGGAGGCCGCCGCTCCGTCCCCCGCGCACCCTCCGCCGCGACGGACCCCTCCCCCCGCGCCCCCTCAGTCGGTGGCGGTGTCCGGCGGCGGCGAGCGCGGCAGCGACGGCGGCGAGAGCGGCGAGGACAGCGAGGACGCCCCCGCCGGGAGCGTGAGCCGCTTCGAGGGTCAGGTGGCGCGCGCGGGCGACGACTTGCTCGGGAACGTCGGGATGATTCTCCGCGACCCGCCGACGCTGAACCTCCTCCTGCACGAGACGTGCCGCACGCTGGAGCGCACGGCCGCGAGCGGGCGGCTCCCGAAGACGGAGCCGAGGCTGAAGGAGCTGACGTGGATCGTCTCGTGCGCGCTCGCCGCGCGGAATCTGCTCGGGGACAAGAAGCCGCAGCTCCCGCCGCCGGCGCCGGCGGGCGCGCTCGCGCTCTTCTATCCCCTCCTCGGCGACCTGTTCCTCGAGAGTCGTCGGCGGGGCGACGACGACGCGGCGGCGGAGGAGGAGGAGGACGACGACGACGAGGGCAAAGACGAGGACGACGAGGAGGAGGAGGGCGCGCTTCCGGACCCAGCGAAGGCGGCGAAGGCGGCGACGCGGCGCGCCGCGCGCCTCCGCGTGCTCCAGCTCGCCAAACTGATGGGTTCGTCCGACGTCCTCCGCAAGGTGGCGCTGTGGTACGCCCTGCGACGCCTCCGCGAGTCCGACTTTTTCGGCGCGCGCCCGGTGCTGATCGCGGCGTCGCTCCCCGATTCCAACTTCGACCCCGTGGACGACGCCCCGTTCGCGGCGACGCTCGCGCGGCGCCTCGCGAGCGCTGTCGAGGGAGGTGGTGGTGCTCGCGGCGGCGCCAGAGGCGGCGGCGGCGACCGGGGGCGACTGAGCGCGAGCGGCGCGAGCGGCGCGCGATCCGCTCGGGTCCTCCGCGGGCAAAAAAGTCCCCGCCCCGGCTCGCGGCTTTGGCGCGCCGCCGTCGACGGCGTCCTCCTCCCCGCTTGCGCGGGGGCGACGGAGACGCACGAGGAGGTTCTCCGCCTGATTCTCGCCGTCGCCGGGTCCATGTCGGACGACGCCCTGGCGACGCTCGTGGAGGGGACGCTTCACGTCACGCGCAAGAGCCGAAAGCAACGCAAGCAGCGGCGGAAACCCGTCGCGTACGAACACGAGCCCCTCCCCGCGTCCGTCACCGGGCGGGTCGTCGCGGGGCGGCTCGGGGGCGGAACGACCCGTCGCGGGTCCGGGATCGGGCTCGCCGGCGCCGCTCGGTTCGACTCCACCGGTTCGTTGACCGGCGTCGGCGGCGCGTTCGAGGCGGGGACTCGTCTCGACTCGAGCGGATCTCTGGCGGCGTTCGGGAACGCCGCGTCGTCCTTCCCCGCGGCGGGCGGTCGCGGCGGGAGCGTCAGCGATTTCGGGGGGTACGCGTCCGGGGACGTCGCGCGGAGCGGCGCGGACACCGACGGCGGGCTCAACGCGCGCGGGGGCGTGGACGGCGTTCGGGCGACGTACCAGTTGCTGGCGCAGAGGGAGGCGGGGCGGCTGACGGAGGCGACGGCGCCGCGGCTGCACGAGTACCTGGCGAGGCAGGAGAAGGGGGGCAACGCCGCGAGAGGCGGCGGCGGGAACGCGCGAGGCGAGAGGGACGCGGAGAGGGCGGACGAGGAGATGAGGGACGAGGGGCCGGGAGAGAACGCGCCCTTCTCGCCGTGAGCCGTGGCGCGCGTGAGGGGGGGCGTGGACCGACGCTTCGCGGACGTGAATGCGCGGATGACATCCCCGAGACGACCCGAGACTCGACCGTAATAAACGAGACTTTTGGCGGTTTTCAACTGATGACTCGCGCGGGCGCCGCGCTGCTGACACTGCCCGCGCGCCCGCCGCGTCCTCGTCGAGTGATGATGCGATTCTGGGAGGTTGTGATCGTCGTCGCGCGTCCGCACTCGGTCGCGCGCGGGCGCCCCGGCGTGCGTCCCGGGGGACCCGTTCTGGAGGGCTCCGGGCGCTCTGCTCCGGCGGCGTCGCGAGGGCGGACCCGGGCGCGATGTCGGGAAAGGGGGGGAAGGCGGCGGCCGCCGCGAAGGGGCGGGCGAAGCTCGAGGCGTTCAAGAAGGCGAAGGGCGCGAGGCTGAGGAAGGAACTCGACGCGAGGACGAAGGGGGCCGCGCCTCCGCCGCCGCCGCCGCCGCCGGAGGCGACGGCGAAGGCGGACGCGCCCCCGCCCCGGCCCCCGGCCCCGCCGCCGGACCCGGACCCGGGCCCGGACCCTCCGAAACCGCCCGCGCCGCCGCCGCGGGACCCGCCGCGGGACCCGTCGTCGTCGTCGTCGCCCGCGGCGCCGGACGCGGCGCGTCCCGACGCGCGGCGCGGCGCGACGCGAACGACCCCGACGGACCGACCCTCGTCGAGCGGCGCGAACGAGGGACCGGCGCCGTCGGCGCGCGCCGCGCCGTCGCCATCGCGCGCCTCGAACCCGCCGTGGGCGTCGACGACCGCGTCGCCGCCCGCGACGACCGCTCGAGCCGAAGGCGAGGACGAGCGGGCGGGGCGTCCCGACGCGACGACGACGACATCCGTCTCCGACGCCGCGCCGCCTCGTCCGGGGGGGCCGCCTCGTCCCATCCAGCGCCCCCTCCCCGCGCCGACGCGCCCACCGCCCGTCGCGGACGACCCGGACGAACCACCGCCGTTCGTCTCCCCGTTCAAACCGCGCGGCGATCCGTTCGAAGACGACCCTCCGCCCTTCGACGCGCGCGCGCCGAGGTTCGGCGCCGACGCCGAAACCAAAACCAAAACCGTCGCGCGGTTCGATTCGAATCCGCTCGCGAGGAGGAACGGCGCCCCCGTCCCCGTCCCCGTCCCCGGTCCCTCCGCGGCTCCCGCATCGAAGCCGTTCGCCTCGGTGCTCCTCCCGCGACTGAGGCGGAACGCGGACGGGGAGCCCGAGGACGCGTCCGAGCCCGGCGCGTTTTCGTTTTCGTCGGGACGCCTCGGGGCCGCCTTCGGGAACGCCGCCGCCGACAAGGGGGGTTCCTTCGGGGGGGATCCCTCGTCCTCGTCCTCGTCCTCGTCCTCGCGCGCGCTCCTGACGCGATCGTACGCTCTGGACGAGACGCGCGCGGGGGAGATTTCCGCGCTCCAGGGCGTCATCGACGAGATGACGAAGGAGCGCATGGCGTTTCAGCGCGGGATGGACACGCAGCACCGGCTGATGCAGACGCTGACGGAGGAGAACGACGAGCTCACGCGGCGTCTGAACGCGCTCGGCCACGAGACGGCGACGCTCCGGGAGGAACGCGACGCGCTCGTCGTGGACCTCCGCGCGCGCGAGGCGTCCTTATCGGCGGTGAGCGAGGAGCGCGACGCGCTTCGGTCCGCGGCGACGGAGGCGAGGGCGATCGCGACGGCGGCGAGCGTGGAGGCGATTGAGCTCGAGGAGAAGATGCTCGCGATGCGCTCCGAGGAGCTCAAGCTGCGCCGCGAGGCGGAGGACCGGCGCGCCGACGCCGAGCGACGCGATCGCGCGTTCAGGGCCGCCGCCGCGGACCGAGACCAGATGCGCGGCGCGCTCACGGCGATGCGCCGCGAGCGCGAAGCGCTGCAGCACCGCCTGCGGAAGATGGCGGTGGAGGAAGAGGCGGCGATGGCGCTCGAGGGCGAGGAGGGGACCGACGACGAAGAGGAAGAGGAAGAGGAAGAGGAAGCGGGGGAAGCGCGCGACCGCCGACGGCACCCCGGGTCGGTCGACGCCGCCGGGCCGCGACCGGACGACGCGCCGGCGAACACGCCGGCGTCGTCCTCCGCGCCGACGCCCGCGGCGACGCCCGCCAAGCCTCGCGTCTCCGCCGCCCCGAATGGCGGCGGCCAAAGCGGCGGCCAAAGCGGCGGGTTTTTCCACTTCATGTCGCGGTCGATGAACGGCGTCCCGCTCGGGGGCGTCCCGGTGGAGAAGGTCGGGGAGGACCAGCTCCGCCTCGTGGACTCCATCCACGCGCTCCTCTCCGAGGCGGAGGCGGAGCGCCGGAGGGCTAAGGAGGCGCTGGTCGCGTCGAGGGCGGAGGTGGCGGCGTTGACGAAGGAGCGCGCGGCGCTTCGCGAATCGCTCGCGGAGCTTCGAAGCCGCGGGTCCGGGTCCGGGGCCGGGGCCGGGTTCCGGCGGGGTCGGGGGGTCGATGAGGGCGCCGCGAGCGACGCCAGCGCCACGCTCAGCGACGCGAGTGACACGGACGACGACTCGCGGTCGTCGGAGGACGAGTGGAGCGAGGACGAGGCGCCGGACCCGGGGGGGGGGAGGAGGGGGTTCTTATCGTATTTGAACCCGTTCGGGGGGAGGGCGAGGCGGTGACGGACGACTGACGGCGGAACCGACCTCGCGTCGCGCGGATACGGATAGGACGGCGGCGTGAATGATCGATATATTGTGGACGACCGCCGGATCAAAGGCGCGGGCGAGTGAGACCATCGCGGTGGTCGCGAAAGCACCGGTCTCCCCCGGCCAACTCTCGAGCCCCGGTCCCTCTCGCGCGACCGACGAACCCTCCGCTCGCGACGCTCACAGCCACCTCGGCGTGCCTACGTTTTCGAAGATGCGAATCTCCCCGGAGTACCCCGCGGTGACGATGATCTGCCCGACGGCCATCCCCGCCGCGAACGCGCGCTCACCCTCGGCCCTCGCCTCCGCGCGCGCGTCAAGAGCCGTCGCCTTCGGGACCCCCCCGTCGCCGTTCGCCGCCTTCGCCTTCGCCGCCGCCGCGTTCGCGGGCGCGCTCGCCGCGTTCCCCACCGCGTTCGCCCTCTCCCCCCCCGGGTCTCCCGCCGCGGGCGGACTCGCGCCTCCGCCCCGGCCCTGGCCTTGGCTCGTCGGGCTCGTCGGGCTCATCGGGCTCTTCGCGCCGCCTCCGAACAGCGCCGCCGCGGCTTTCGTCGCTCGCGTGTCGTTGCTCTTGACCGCTCGTCGCGCTTCTCTGACGGCTTTCGCGAGCGCCGAGTCCCCCGCGGCTCTCGCGTCTCTGACTTCGTTCGGCGCAAACAGTGCGACGGTGGCGATGTCGCTCTGCGCGGCGAAGTGTTCGACGCTCGCGTGCTTATCCCTCCTGTACCCCGTGTAGATGGGGTTGATGCTCGGCACGAACGAGTTGATCGTGCTCCACACGTACACGTTCTCGTCCTCGCTCCCGCACACGATGAACTCCGCCCCCGGGCTGAAGCTCGCGCGGATCTGCGAGTTGTTGTTCTTGTGCCCCTTGTACTTGCACGCGAGCTCGTACCCGTCGTACACCCGAATCCTGCTGTCGTTGCTCGTCACCAGCAGCTTCTGGTCGTCCCCGGGCATGAAGCTCAGGCCGGTGATCTTCTTGCCCCCGCCCTTCGACGCGCCGTTCCGCCGCGCCCGCGCGTTCCGCACGTCGAGGGTCGTGACGTACTCGAACCGCACCCCGTCGACGCCGTAAAAGTGACACACGCCCCGGTAGGACCCGGCGACGGCCACCTCGCCGTCGGGTCTGAAACTCGCCGCGGTGACCATCTCGCCGATGTCCACCCAATCCGCCACCGCGTGGTCGGGGATGTTCCAGAATCGAAGCTTGCCGTCCAAGGATCCGCTCAGGAAGTACTTATCGTTGATCGGGTGGAAGTCGATGGCAGTGACGAAGTCCTGGTGCGCGAACACGCGAAGGCACTCGTCCATCGTCGCGTACCACAGCCGAACCGTCTTGTCCATGCTCGAAGAGAGCAGCCAGTTCGTCCGCGACCAACACAGGTCGAGCACGTCGCCCTTGTGCCCGCGGTACTCGCGGTGCGGCTTCTCGAGGAACACCCGATCGCCGCGAAGGCACCGACGACGCGCGCCGGAGCCGGAAGCCGCCGCCGCCGCCGCCTCCCCGTCGGACGTTTTTGTTTCATCCTCCGCCGACGGTTTCGTCGTCGTCGTTCCATCGTCGCGCTCCGGCGTCGTCCTCGCGTCCTCGTCCTCCGCCTCCGTCGCGTCGAGCGCCCACACGCGCACGACGCGGTCTTGCCCCGCGGTCGCCAGAAACTCGCCGCGGTGCGAGAACTTCATCGTCCACACCGCGTCCTCGTGCGCGCGCAGCGTCTGCGCCAACCTCAGCTCGGTGTACTCCTTGTACGCCTTGCGTCTCGCGTGCGTCCGCACCGTCGACCCCGCGGGTTCCCTCCCCGCGATCAGAGGCGCCCCGGGGTCACCGCCGCCGCCTGAGGACGGACCCGGACCCGCCGACGCCTGAGACTGAGCCGCCGCGAGCGCCGCCGCGCGAACCGCGCGCGTCGCGGGGTCGTCCGCGGCGGCGTCCGCGGCGGCAGCCGCGGCGGCGTCCGCGTCCGCGCGCGACGACGACGAAACCGACGTCGTCGACTTCTCCACAAACGCCGCCGCCTCGCCGAGCCGCTTCTCGAGCCACCGCGCCGGGTTCCGACCGAACGGTTTCGACTTCTTCTTCTCCTTCTCCTTCTCCTTCTCCGCCGCCGGGGCGGTGACGACCACCGTCGCGGGTTTGTTCTTCGCGGCGGGTCCGCGGGAGGCGGACCCGGGGTCGTCGCGAGCGTCCGGGTCGTCGCGGCGCTCGCGGAGGCGCATCTCTCGCGCGAGCGGGGAGAGCCCCACGGAGTCCTCGAACTCGCGCACGGAGAGCTCGCGCCCGGTTCGCGCGTCGCGCACGACGGGGGGCGGCTGCGGGGTACCCGCGCCGGGGTTCGCGACGCCGTTCGAGGAGGCGGCGCCCAGGACGCTGTCCGTCGCCGCCTCGTCGAGGATGTACTCGCGGCCCGTGTCGAGATCTTTGATGCGCATGACTCTGGAGTCGTGCGCCTCCGACGGATCCGCGAGGGGGGATCCGCCGGCGTCGTCGTCGTCGCGCGCGAGGGGAGAGCGAATCGCGTCGGCGTCCGCCCCGGAGAGGGGATCGCCGCGAGCGCCGGAGAGGTCGGGGGACGGCGCCGAGGCGAAGGCGGGGGGCGCCTCGGGGAGGGGCGAGCGCGAGCGCGTCGTCAACTCCGCGGAGGCCGAGGCCGCGCGCGCGGCGTCCGAGGCGCGCGACGAGCCCGGGGCGTCCGGGGCGTCGTCCTCGCCGGTCGATCCCGACGCGGACGGCATCGTCGCGACGAGTTGGGAGACATCGAGCGACCCGGGCGCCTGCGGCGTGGGCGAGTCCGCGGGGTTCGCGGGGGCGGGGGAGGAGGGGACGGCGAGCGTCCGCTCTCCTCCGGTCGAGGGCGCGCCCGCGGACGATTTGTCGGAGAGCGCCCTCGTCAGCCACGACGGGCTGGGCGGCTCGAACCGATCCTCCGAGCCCTCCGGGTCGAAGAACTCCTCGTCCGAGGAATCGTCCTCGGAGTCGCCGAGCGTGGCGTCCTCGTCGAGGGACATGCCCGCGCCTGAAGGTGTGGCGATCGTTGACGAAACATAACGAGATCGAGATCTCCGACCGTCGCGTGACTCGGCGTCGTACTTGAGTCGCGCATTTTGTGCAAAATTTTTACCGTTTGGCCCCCGAGCGCGGCCTCTTCGCGCCTCTCGCCCTCCCCTCGCCCTCCCCCGAGGCGCCACTCCCGCCCGGCGCGCGTTCGACGCGGGCGCGCGAGCTCTTCGCCACCTCGCGGTTCCGGCGTCGCCTCCTCCCTCGCGCGCACGGCTCGGAACCCTGCCACAGTCGGGCGCGGGGTGAGCCCGTCCGAGAAAATCTGGACACCACAATCTAGGCACCCCCACCCTCCCGCCATGCCGAAAGAGAAGAAGACGACGAGCTACAAGTACCTCTCCCTCCGCGAGGCGTACCACACGGGCGACAAGCTGGTGAACGCGTACGGCGTCGTCACGGAATGGGGCACGCCTCGCGCGACGCGCGGGTCGGATTGGATGCTCTACCTCAAGGTGATCGACCCGACCGTGCGCGACATCACCGGCGATAACGGCGTGGCGTACACGGACCTGGACATCCAGTGCTTCGCGGCGAACAAGGACGACCTCCCGCGCCCGCGCGCGAAGGGGGACATCATCCGCATCCACCGCATGACGAAGGTGATGTGGAAAGGCCGCCCGCAGTTCAACGCCAAGTTCGGCATGATCGCCGCCGGCGCCGGCGCCGGCGGGTTCTCCCGGTGTCACTTCCTCCTCTTCGAGGGCGCGGGCGCGAACCCGCAACCGCCGCCCCCCTCCGCCGCGGGCGACGCCGAAACCTCCGCCCTCGCCCCGAGACCGTCCGACGCGCCGTACCAGCGCTCGTCGAACGCGTACACCCTCGAGCCCGGCAAGGACGACGCCCTCTTGGCCGAGATGCGCGCGCACTGGACGGCCATCGGCGGCGTCGCGAGCGTCCTGGACGCCGGGTGGACGATCCCGATCCAGCGGATCAACTTAGATTCGGCGTTCGACCTGCACGCGTACGTCCTGGACGTGGCGCGCGCGAACGGCCGCACGACGCTCATCGTGTGGGACGGCAGCGACGCGCGGCCCCTCCCGCCCGCGTTGTGCACCGGTCTCGGCGAGAGCCAGGGCGCGGAACCCGAGAGCCAGAACGACGAGACGCGGTACGACGCTCTGTATTACGCCCCGATCGCGCCCGAGGAGCCTGAGGTGGGGAAGAAGCTCGCCGAGGCGGAGAGGAAGCTGGCGGGGGGTCTCGTCTCGGACGGGGGCGGATCGATCCCGCGGTTGGGCAGCGCGTTCCCCGTCGTCGTCCGCGACTTCGACGTCGCCCGGATGGACCTGCCTCGTCCGGGGACGTGGATCCGCCTGCGGAACCTCGCGTCGTGGGTTCGATACGGGCAGGTCCAGGGCGTGTTCACGCAATCGTCGAGGTGGGCGAGCGCGGAGCCGAACGAGGCGTGGATGGAGGCGTACGCCAAGCGGCGCGACGCGCGAATCGTCGCCAACTGGGCGCCGCCGCACCTCGTCGAGGACGGGCAGAGCCAGAGCCAAGGAGGCCCGCCGCGCGAGCCGGCGACCGCCGTCCTCGCGAGAACCGCGCACGGGAACCAGCCCCTGCACACGCTTCGGGAGGTGCTGCTCTCGCCGCCGCCGTCGCGGCACAGGTGCGTGGTCAGGGTCGTCGAGCACTTCCCCGCGGACGCGCACGACTTTTGCGCGCTCAAAGAGTCAAAGGCGTCCTCCGCGAAGAAACCCCCGTCGAACGCCGCCGCGCCGCCGAAGAAACGCGCGCGAGGAGGGAAGCTTCGCGCGAAGGAGGAGCCCGCGGACGACGCGTCGCCGTGGGCGAGCGTGAAGCCGCCGGAGAACGAGGAGGAGGAGGAGGAGGTGGTGGAGGAGTGGGAGTTCAACCTCGCCCTGACCCTGGAGGACGCGACCGGGAGGCTCCGCGTGAACCTCTGCGGGGAGGAGGCGCGAACGTTTTTCCACGGCATCCCGCCCGGGGACCTGTGGGCGAGCGACGTGACGTACCAGCGCGTCAAGGACCGCGTGGAGACGCTCGCGACGTACCCCACGACGGACCGAAACTGGCAGAGGGGGTGGATGGAGGCGTGCGTGATGAGCTACGTCATCCCGAGCGCGGGGCCGAACGAGCCGGAGCAGAGGTGCTACCAGCTCTTCGGCACGAGCTGCGTCGCGTGACGACGAAACGCGAGTTTTTTCGTACGAGTTTTTCTCATCACGAAAGGAGACTTGACCACTCGCGCCGTGGAAGCGCGCTCCTCGCCGCGCGTGATGTTGATATCGTCCGGGCGCGGACCCCTCCTCATTTGCTCGCGCCCTTGGAGACGAAGTTGGAGACGTTTTCGAGCCACCGCGTGTACTCCTTCTGCTCCTTGTCGATGTGCACCTCCATGATGTACCTGGCGAGCCCCGCGTCCACGCCCCGCGCCTCGAGGTACTTGTGGAACTCCTCCTGCACGCTCTCGTCGAGCTCGTCGTAGTTCGGCCCCGGGTACGCGCTGAGGTACCCCGCGCCCATCGCGTCGTCCTCGAGGCCGTCCGCGAGGCTCTCGTACCGGACGTTCCTGACCTCCACCGTCTCGCCGTCGGTGGCGCAGGAAAACTCCAGCGCCTCCTCGCCGTCGCCGCGCGAGACGGAGACGAGGAAGTGGATCGCGACGTCCTCGTCCTCGTCCTCGTCGCCCTCGTCGGCGCCGGCGGGGAGGATCGCGTCGTCCTCGTCGTAGGGGTCCTCGGTGGCGTTGAAGGTGATGGCGATCTCCTCGTCGTCGCCGTACGCGCGCGTGAGCGTCACCTCGCAATCCCCGTCCGACTCGATGATCTCGAACGGCTCGGGCGGGCCCTTCGTGACGACCTCCGAGGGCGTGTACGTCGTGCGCTCGTGCTCGAGCTCCTCGCCCAACACCCGGGATAACCCGCGCTCGGGGTCGGCGCGCTCGGAGGAGGCGCCGCCCTCCTCCGCGGAGAGAGAACCGCGCGCGGAGGCGCGGAACCCGGCGCGGGCGAGGCGCGAGGACGCCACCGCGGCGACCGCCGAGGCGCGATCGTCGATCGGGGGGGCGGCGAGGACGCGCGCGAGCGACGGGACGCGCGCGCGCGGGTCGAGCGCGGGGGAGGGGGCGCGAGCCGACGCGAGGCGCGAAAGCGCGCGCCGGAGGCCCGTGCGTGCGGCGGGGAACATGCCTGCGAGGTCGTGCGAGCGCGCAATGGCGACGCGCGAGAGGGCAGGGAATAACCTCGTGACGCGCGAAGCGCCGCGCGCGGCGCCGCGGCTTCGTAAATCGAGCCCCGCTCGGTCCCGATTCCGCCGCGATCGAGCGAGTGCCGAGGTTGACTGCTGTTGGGGAAAACGCACTCCGGTTTCGGGGCGGACCTTCTCGGCGTCTCCGCTCCGCTCCGGACGCGCTCGTCGCACGCATCTGCGGTGTGACATAAAGTAGCACTCGTCGCGCTCCCCCTCGGTTACCATATTCCCCTCAAAAGCGCTCACCGACGCTCTCGGTTCCCTTCCCCCCTCCTCCCGTTTATTTAGTCGCGTCGGTCGTTTCGGTCCTCATCAGCCCATGCCTCCCGTCGGCCTGGCGCCGCTGGCGACGGCCCTCCCCATGCGGCACTCGAGGTCCCCCGGCTCGGTGGGGTCGACCGTGAGATCGCACGCCTCCCACCGCTCCCTCCCCGCGTTCCTCGCGTCTTCGGGCAGCTCCTCCAGGAACGCGGCGATGGTGGAGTCGACGAGATCGAGGAACGTGACGGGGCCCTTGAAGTCCACCTTCACCCTCGCCATGTTCGCGTACAGCATCGCCTCGCTCGTGGACACGGACTGCAGGATGTCCTGCACCGCGTACGGGTCCGCGCCGTACGCCTCGGACAGGGTCGGCAGGGAGCGCTTCAGCGGGCCGCTGACGCGGCTGGAGATCTTCACGCTCGGCTGGGACAGGTCGCACGGGAACGTCGGCGCGGGGCACGACGTCTCGAAGTCCTTGATCTGCCCGACGACGTCCGCGATGGAATCGCGCACCGCGTACACCACCGACACCGCCTGCGTGGGGTCCGTGATCGGGACGTCGAGGTCCTTGTTGTACAGCGCCGACGCGGGGAGGGGGGCGAACGCGAGGTGCGCGGAGGCGACCGCGGCGGCGAGCGCGGGGGCGAGCGCGACGCGCGCGCGCGCGCGACCCGCGCGGTGGTCGTCCACGTCGGACGACGAGCGCGAGGAGGAGGCGACGGCGGGGGATCCCGCCGGGAGGCGCCGCGAGCGCGCGGGTCGAGCGCGCCGCGCGAGCGACGCGCCCGCGGGAGTGGGGGCGCGGGTGAGTGCCGTCGTCGTCCGCGTCGCCAGCGACATGGCGAGGAACGCGCGGGGCGGGTGTGCGGGGAGCGGACCTTATCGTGTTTCGTCTCGGGACGGGCGCGGAACGGCTCGAGGTTCGCGTCTGCCGCGATCCCGACAATTTTCGAAGACTAGGTACGCATACATGTATCTGTGCGATGCTGCCGAAACGTGTCCTCGCGCGACAGTAAACGACGACGGAAAAAGCGCCTCGTCTCCTCAGAGATAGGTCAGGTCAAATCGCCGCCTTCGCCACACCGCCGGTCGCGGTCCTCCCGCGCTCGCGACCATGCAGACCCTTCCGGTCTCCGCGTCGGTCGCTCCGCGCTCGGCGCCGCGCCTCCGTCGCGGTTTCCGCGACGGCGCGGCGCTCGCCCTCGCGCCGCTCTCGCGCGCGGCGCCCGTCCCGTCCGCCGCCGCCGCGCTTTTCGCCGCGCCCGCTCGCGTCGCGCACCGCCGCCGCGCCGCCCCCCTCGCCCCCCCGCGCGGTTCCCTCGTCCTCGGCGCGACGACGCGCGCGCTCGCGCCCCGCCGCGCGCCCGCGTCGTCCCTCCGCCCGCCCGCCCCGCGCTCGCGCCCCTCGTCCCTTCGCGTCGTCTCCGACGCCTCCTCGGGGCGCGGGCTCTCCGAGTTCCCCGTCGCGGATCGCCGCGCGGAGCTCTCGAAGATGACGATGGCGAAACTCAAGCCCCTGTGTAAGGGCTGCGGGTTGAAGATGGGCGGGAAGAAGGGCGAGCTCATCGACCGCCTCCTCGAGCACGAGTTCGGCACCGCGGACGACGAGGCGGACGTCGACCCGCGCGACGACATCGTCGGCCTCGCGAACGAGTGGCGCGCGGGCCGAAGCGTCGTCGGAGGCGCCCCGGGGGGCGCCACCTTCGGCGACCTCGACGCCGTCGAGTCTATGTTCGCCTCCGCCAGCTTCGGCGCGGACGAGCGCGCCGCGGACGCCGTCCTGGGCGCGAGCGCCCTCGGGTTCGACGACGGCGGGTACGCGGTCTCCTCCGAGGCCCGCGGGGACATGGGCCCCGGCGCCGACGCGAATTTCGCCGCGCGCGTCGTCGGCAAGAGCCTCGGCGACGCCGTCGGGTTCGACGACGGCGGCGGCGCCGGCTGGCGCGACGACGCCGGCGGGTGGGACCGCGACGAGGACCCCCGCGACGGGTACGACTACGACGCGTCGTCCCCCCCACCACCCCCCGCGCCGCCGCCCCCCCCGACGAAGGAGGAGCTCGCGGCGCTTCGTAAGGCGAAGGCGAAGAAGGAGCGTTTATCCCTCGAGAAGCGGAGCGCCGTCGTGGCGGCGCTTCGCCAGCTGGCGACGGAGCGCGAGGGGTTCGCGGCGGACCCTCGGCTCCACCTCGAGGCGGTCAGCCGCGCGATCGAGGACGCGTACCGCGCCATGCGGTACAGCGCGTACGCGAAGATGGACCCGCGCGCGCGCGAGGTGTGCGTGGACATCAACGTGAGCGCCGGGACGCTCGTCGTCTCGGCGCAGAAGATCGGCCGCTCCGGCGCGGTGGAGTGGGAGGTGGACGACACCGACGCGTTCCTCGCCGCGCACTCGAAGCGCCACCAGATGCGCAAGCTCGCGAGCGCCCTCGTCCAGGAGCTGAACGACGTTGTCAGCACCGCCGCGGCGCGGAGCTACGCGGGGAGAAAGGGCGAGATGATCGAGGCGACGGTGGTCACCCGCGGGCGCCGGGGGGAGTATCTGCTCGAGTCGGACGACGGCGCGTACCTGTGCCTCCCCGAGGAGGAACAGATCCCGGAGCGGAGGTACGCGCAGGGGGACAGGGTCTGCTGCCTGTGCCTCGGGCTGGACGAGCAGACGTGGGCGGGCGATCGCAAGGCGCCGGTGCTCGTCTCCACCGCCATCGCGGGCCTGATCGCGGAGGTGCTCAAGGCGGAGGTTCCCGAGGTGGCGCGCGGCGACGTCGTCGTCAAATCCGTCGCGAGGGTCAGCGGGAAGATGTCCAAGGTGGCGGTGGCGAGCGGAGACCCGGCGGAGGGTTCGTCCTCGTCGACGGTAGATCCCGTGCTGGCGGTCGTGGGCGTGGAGAACACGCGCCTCCGCGCGATCCGCGAGCGCCTGGGCGGGGAGGTGTGCCAGGTGCTCCAGTGGACGGAGGACCGCGAGGCGATGGTCGCGGAGGCGCTGTTCCCCGCGCACGTGCTTCGCGTGGAGGCGGTGGACGAGACGGGGGACGAGCGGCGGCTCGAGAAGTTCGTCGCGTACGTCAACAGGTTCGACGAGGCGAAGGCCATCGGCGCGGGGGGGAGCAACGTCAAACTCGCCGCGGCGCTGTGCGGATGCTTCATCGAGGTGCAGCGCGCGAACGAAGAGAGCGGCGGTGGCGCCGGGTACGGAGCTTCCGAGGGGCGGTTCGGATTCGAGGAGCCGCGAGGATTCGACCGTCGCCGAGACGACGACGGCGGCGGCGGCGGGTGGGGCGACGACGACGACGACGCGTTCGGGTTCGACGACCGAGTGGGGTCTCTCGATCGACGCGGCGAGGGGATCGACATCGCCGGCGACGGCCTCGACGACCTCGGGTGGCCCGACCTCGAGAAGGCCCCCGCCGAGGCTGAGGCTGAGGCTGAGGCTCATGAGGCTCGCCTCGACCCGAGGTTGGACGACGCCAACTGGGTGGAGGTGGGCCCCGGGAAGGTGGGCTGCGTGACGTTCGGGGGGAACCTCGGCGCGGGCATCGCGGGCGGGTGTTCGTTCATGGGTGACCCGGAGGTGGCGGAGGCGGACGCGCTCATCGACGCCGCGGAGGCGAGGGGGGGCGGCTTCGCGGGGCTCGACGACGACGACGACGCGTTCGAGGGTCGACGCCCCGCGTTCGGCGACGACGACGACGACGCCTTCTACGCGGGCGGCGCCGGATTCGGAGACGACGACGGGGGGGGCTTGTTCGCGGAGGACGATCTCTTCGGGGAGGACTGGAACGCGTGACGTTTCTTCTTTTCGGGGTGAGCGAGCGAAGTGGCATCCATACATACTCGACGCGTCGACGCGAATGTACGAGTACACTACCAGTGCGCCGGTCGCGAAGAGACCGTCGCGTTTCTTTTTTCGCTCGCCGTCGCCTTTTTTCTTTTTTTCTTTCTCGCGCTCTCCGTCTCGAATTCCTCAGGTCGTTCGCGCACGCCGCACTCGGTCCGGTCGTCACGCGCTCGCCTCGATCTCGTCCGCGCCGCCTACGCCGAGGACCCCCCTCGCGAACTCCGCTGCGTCGACGGTTTCCGGGATGAGGTCCTCCGCGGTCGCGCCCGGCCCTAGGATGGCGGCGGCGGCGGCGTCGAGCTCCTCGCGCGTCATCGGCTCGCCGCCCGACGCGAGCGCGGCGACGAGCGACGCGCGGTCGATGGCGTCGCCCTCCCCAACCCCGAGCGCGGCGAACGCGCGAAGCGTCGCCGCCTCCGCCGCCGCGTCGGACGCCGCCCCGAACGACGCCCCGACGCCCGCGGGCTTACGGTTGACGTACATCGCCAGAAACCGGTCGAAGCGCACCGTCGCGCCGCCTTCGCCGCCTTCTTTTTCGCCGCCATTTTCGTCGTCGTCGCGCCTCGCTCTTCTCTCCGCCTCCGCGCGGAGCTCCGCGCGCATCTCCGCCACCTCGCGCTCCGTCGGGTAGTACCCCATCGCCCGCATCAGCGCCGGGAGCTCCGCCGCGGGCGCGGGCGCGTCGAGCCCCGCGGCGCGCGCCGCCGTCGACGCCTCGCCCTGCGCCCGGATCTGCGCCGCCATGAACGCCTCCTCCGCCGCCCGCAACTCGCCCGGCGCGAGCGTCGACGCGAACCGAGCGAGCTTCGACCGACTCCCGGTTCGCGGCGACGCCTCCGCACCGTTCGCGGCGGGAACCAAAGGCGCGTCGTCGTCGTCCTTAGGTTCCTTCGCCTCGACGCGCCACACGTTGATGACGCGCGCGGGGGCGCCCTCTCGCGCGCTCCGCCCCGCGCCGACGGTGAACACGAACGCGCCGTCGAAAGACGTCGCCGTCGCCTCCGCGTTGATCGCGCCCGGGTGCGCGACGACGCCGTCGGCGCCGCCCGGGTCGCCGTCCATCGGGAGCGACGCGACGCCGAGGACGATCTCGCCGCACGCGAACGCGAGCGTTCGTGTGCGGAGGGGGCGCGCGTCTTCGGACGCCGCCTTCGGCGGCTTCGGAAACACCGAGAGGCTTTCGATTTTCCCGGCGTACGGCGGCGCGGCGACGACGGAGACGCTGGTGAGCGTCTCGCAGTCCACGGCGCGGAGCTTCGACGCGTCGTCCGCGACGAGGAGCGTCGGTCGCTCCGCGACGTCGGAGGGGAGGAAGGTCATCGCGGTCGGCGCGGCGTCGCCCCCCGCGGCGGCGCCCCCGAGCGCGGCGTCCGCGACGCCGAGGACGCGCACCCCGCCCTCCGGCGTGCTCCCGGCGACGTCGTAACGCACCAGCCGCCCGTCCCCGCCGCACGCGCACAGCTCGAGCGCGGGCGGGCGGGGGAGGGATGATCCGGATGATCCGGATCCGGGAGGGGGCTTCGCCGCGTCTCCTTCTTCGCCGTCTTCTCCTCCGTCGTCACGACGAGAAAAAAAGGCCACCCCGCGCACCCCGCCCCCGTCGCTCAGAGGCGGGAACGATCTGTGCTTTCCGATGAACTCGAACGCGCGCGCGGGGTCCGCGCCGTCCGCCGCGGGCGCGTCGAACGCGCCGCAGAGTTGGAACAGCGAGACGCACCCGCCGACGTCCGCGAGCGCGGCGCGGGTGCACCCCGGATCGTCCGAGACGACGATCTTCGTCACCGCCTCCTTCCCGAACCGCATCGCCTGCGCCTCCGCGAGCGTCCCCGGGTCAAGCGCGAGCAACGCGCCGCCCGCGGTGCCCACGAGAACGCCCCGCCCGTCCGAACGGTACGCAACCGCCGTGGGCATCTCCCAGGGTTTCAGTTTCTTGTCTCGCCTCTCGGCGAGGACGACCCGCCGCTCGTAATCCCACGTCCACACCGCGCCGGTGGATCCGACGACGCACACCTCCGGCGCCCGCGGGTTAGCGGCGAGCGCCACCACCTCGCCCGCGGGGCCTCGCAACAGACGCCGAGCGCCCGAGACCGCCTCCGAGGGGCCCTCCTCCTCGAACGCCGCCGCGCGGATCGAAAACACTTCGCCGCGCGTCGTCGAGACGACGAAATCCGGCGCGTCGAAGTCCCCCATGAACATCTCCTCGTCCTCCGACGCGTACCCCCCGGGGGGCTCCTCCGGAACGAGCCCGTCGCCATTAGCGTCGTCGTCGTCGCCCGCGGTGAGCCCCTCGCGCGGCGCCGCGTGGAACGCCCGAACGGCGAGCCCCCTCTGCGGCGCGAAGGACACCGCCGCCACCGCGCCGGCGTCCAAGCCGTCGAACCACGCCACGAGCCTGAGCTTCTGGTCGTAGAACCTCACGTGGCCGTCCGCACCCCCCGCGCACACGCGCCGCGCGCCCCCCGCGCCCGCCACCGACCCGCCCGTCGCCGACACGTGCGTCACCGCCGACCCCGACGCGTTCACGCGAACGATCTTGATCGCGCGCCGGCGAATGGAGAGCGCGCCGCCGCCCTCCGAGAGCGCGCCTCCCTCCGACGGAACCCGTCCTCCCTCCTCGGACACGTCGGAGGATTCTTCGTCGGCTTCTTCGTCCGCTCGGGCGACCCTCGACCGCTCGGGCGCGTCCCACATGACCAGGTCGCCGTCCTCCGTGCCCGTGACGCACCGCCCGGAACCCGCCGTCCCGTCCCCGAGGCTCGCCCACGCGCTCGTCGTGAACGCGCCGACGCTCTGCTTGAAGTCCGCGGCGTCGAGCGCGGGGGCGTACCCCACGAGCGTCCGCGTTTTGACGCCCGAGTACGAAGCGCCGTCGGAGGGAGTAGTATTCGGAGTATCGACAGTAGTGTTCGCTTTACCACCGCCTTCCGACGCGTCGACGATTTCTTGTTGTTGGGTCCAGAAGAACACTCGGCTCGCGCCGCTCGTCAGAATCTCGCGCGCGCCGCGCGTCGGGTGGAACCGCGCGCACGTCTGCGCGTCCCCGGGCGGGATGATCCCGCGCGCGATCACCGGCGCGTCCTCGTCCGCGGGGCCGGAGAGGTCCCACACGATCACCTCCGCGGGGGAAAAGAACGACGGGTCGAGATCGGCGTCCGAGTCCACGCATCCGACGGTGACGACGGCTTTTCCGTCCGGGGTGATGTCCATCGCGGCGACGCCGGCGGGGTGCGGTCGCGGGACCCGCCGCACGGGGTCGCCCGTCGACGCGTCCCAGAGGATGATCGCGCTCTCGGGGCCCTCGTCGGCGGTGGCGACGACGGATCGATCCGCCGTCGCGACGAGGGCGCGAATCCTCCCGCGGTGGCCGCGAAGGTGCGTCTGCGTCCCCGCGTCGCAGTCGTGTATGACCGCGGCGTGCTCGGCGACGACGCAGAGACGAACGCGCGAACCGTCGGGCTGAAGAGCCGCGGGGGAAGAGAACGGAGGGTGAAGAGAATGGGGGGGGATATCGTATCGTGTCAGAGAGAGAGGGGTTGTATCTATGCCGGGGGAGGAGACGGGGCGTACTGCGGCGCGACGGGCGACATCCAAAACCGGCGAGGGGATGATGATGCGTCGCGGATCGGACGCGTCGAGGGACGACCGAGGACCGGGGGGGGGGCGCGACGCGCACCGAGGAGAGGTTCACGACGCCGTCGGGAACGGTGCTCGAGAACCCGTAGGTCCACGCGAGCGACTGCGCGAGGGTGGGGGAGGCGGGGCGAGGCGTGGGATGGGCGTCGGGTGAGCCGAGGCGGGGAGGGAGGAAGGTGCCGGGAGGCGGAGGCGCGCGGTGCGCCAAAACAGGCGAGGAGGGGAATCGCGCGCGCGAACGCGCGTCGCGAGCTCGAGGCGAGGGGCGAGGGAGGGACGCACCATCGCCTCCGCCATCGTCGATCGGCCGCGCGCGACCTCGAGCGTCTCCCGCGCGCGCTCGCGCGGGGGTGTGTGGACGCGCCGCGCGTCCACCCAGCATCGGCCCGTTCGAGGAACCCGTGCCGCGCGGACGAAGAACCGACGCGAGCCGCGCGCCGCCCACGCCGCTGCTTATTTCGTCCGCGCTGCTCGCACCTCGCGCGACGTTTCGGGGCCCCCGGGCGTCACACTTTCCATCGCGCGCCCCGCGCGTTCGTCGTCATGGCGTCGAGCGGATGGGTCGAGGACGCGAAAGGCGCGCTCGACGCGCTCGCGGACGTCGTCGACGGCGAGCTGGCCGGGGACGCCCCGCGCGTGTTGGCCGCGCACCACCCGACCGCGCGGTGGTACGACGTCGGTCCCGACGGCACGCTCAGCTCCGGGCTCGTCGCGGACGCGTCCGCGCGCCCGTTCGCGCGCGTCGACCGCGCCGCGCCGCCCGCCTCAATTCCCGCGCACGCGCGCCGCATGAACCGCGTGGTGGAGACGGGCAGGCTCGAGGGCGCGCCCGGGACGCCGCAGAACGGCGTCCTCGTCTGGGCGCGGTGCGAGACGTGCGTTCCCGCGTCCGACGACGACGCCCCCGGCGGTCCTCCCCGCCTCGAGCACGCCTCCCTGCTCCTCGTGCTCTTCAAGTGCCCCGAGGGCTGGCGCGTCATCTCCCACGTCCGCGAGGCGCGCGACGTCACCGACCGCGCCGGCGGGTTCGGCCCCGACGTGCCCCCCGCCGCCCTCGTCGGCGACGACGCGGCGCAAGACGCGGCGGCGCGCGCCGACGACGCGCGCGCGGGCGCGATGGGCGCGGTGGCGGACTATTTCCGATTCGGACACGCCGCCGACGCGGACGCGATGCCGGGATGCTACCACCCGGGCACGAGGCTCACCGCCCCCGCGCCGGATTTGGACGCGGCGAGCTCCCCGGCGGGTCACGCGGGGGTGTTCTTGATTCCCTTCGACGACTTCATGCGCCGCGTCGGGGCGAGGCCGAACACCGAGGAGGATCCGAGGGTGAAAAGGTACGACAACAGATGCGTCGCGTTCTCGTCCGGGGGGTCCTCGTCGGCGCTCGTCGTGTGTCACATCGCGTACCCGCCGATCCTCTTCACGGACGTGCTCACCCTGCTCGAGTTCGCGGACGAGCCGGGGGGGGAGCGGAGGTGGAGGATCGTGTGCAAGAGCTCCGTCTCGGCCAAGTGTCCGAAGGCGTGACGCGAAAAGATTTCGAGCGTGATAGAGCCGCGACTGAGAATCCGCCGATACTATTTCTGACTCGCGTCATCACGCGTAACAACGACGCTCCTCGGTTCGCGCTCGCGTCTCACTTCGCCGCGCGCGCCTCCTCGCTCTTCCTCGCTCGCGCGCGTCTTCGTCGCGCGGATGGGTCGTTCTCCGTCCTCGACCCCGAGCGCTTCCGCTCGTCGACGCGCGGCGCGCCTGGTGTGTTTCGGCTTCGACGGCCTGGAGATGAACGACCACGCGCGCTCGATGATCGACGCCGGGTGCGGCGCGGTCATCATCTTCGCGCGCAACATCGCGACGCCGGCTCAGGTGGCCTCCCTCACCGCGGCGATGAAGCGCCGCGCCGCGCCCCGCCCCCTCCTCGTGATGGTCGACCAGGAGGGCGGCCGCGTCGCGCGCTTCCGGGCGCCGCGCTTCACCGACATCCCGAGCGCCCGGCGCGTGGGCCGGAGCCCCGACCCGGTTCGCGCGGCGAACGTCGTCGGCGACGTTGTCGCCCGCGAGCTCCGCGCGACGGGCGTGGACATGACCCTCGCCCCGGTCGTGGACGTCGACACCAACCCCGAGTGCGTCGTCATCGGCGACCGCGCCTTCGCCACCGAGCCCGACGCGGTCGGCGACGCCGCGGTCGCGTTCATCGAAGCCGCGCAGAAGGCGGGCGCGGCGACGTGCGCCAAACACTGGCCGGGGCACGGCGACGTCCGGGAGGACAGCCACGACGCGTTGCCCGTCCTCCCGCACGCCCTCGACCGGTTACGCGCGGTCGAGATGCGCCCGTTCGAGCGCGCGGTCGAGGCGAACGTCGCGGCCGTCCTCGTCGCGCACCTGGAGGTCCCGGCGATGGAACCCGATCCGGAGGAGGAGGAGACGAAGAGATCGGGGGGGGGGGGACGGTGACGGAACGGGTTCGACGAAGTCGCGCCCCCTCTCGACGCCGCCTCGGCCGCCTCGGCCGGCGTCTTGCTCGCGCGCGGTCGTCGGGTACCTGCGCGAGGTCTTGGGCTACGACGGCCTGGTGATGACGGACGACATGGAGATGGGCGCTCTGCGATCGCTCGGCGTGGGCGAGTGCGCGGTTCGCGGGCTGCTCGCGGGCGTCGACCTCTTCCTCGCGTGCCACGCGCGAAGCGCGCAGGAGGCGGTCATCGACGCGCTGGCCATCGCCATCGACGGCGCGCGCCGAGACGCGAGCGAAGCCGCCGCGAGGGCGACGGCGAGGATCGACGCGTGCTGCGACGCGTTCGTCGCCGAGGCGGGGCTCGGCGGGGCGGAAAACGGGCTGGGTGACGTCGGAACGGCGCGAAGCAGAGACCGAATCGCCGAGGCGCTCGGCGCCGCCGCCGCGGGGGCGAGATTGTAGTGACCCGACTTTTGTCGTCGCGCGTAGACTATCTGGTACGCACGCTACTTATCTTAGACTCCGCATCACCCCGGGGCGTCTCGTTCGTTCGGTTCGCGATAGGGCACGCCCAGGAGTTCGAACACGTCTCGTTCGGTCTCGACGCGTCTGTTTTCGTCCCACCCCGGCGGCCACCAGTCGTTCCCGTCGGCGTCGCGGCTCGGCGCCGGGGGGCCCGGCGGGAGCCCCCGCCTTAGCATCTCCGGGTCGTCGGCGACCTGCCCGACCCACCGCCGGTCCCCGCGCCGGACGAGCGCGTGCGAGGTGAGACATAGACCGCGCCGCGACGCGTGGTGCCGCAGGAGCCGGTTGTAGCACTTGGACCCCGTCCACCCGACGGTCGCGAACGGAAGCTGCGCGAACGGCACGACCACCGCGTCCAGGCGGCGATAGCGCCCCCCCGCAGACTCCGACGATGCCGCCGACCCGCCGCCGCACAGAAACAGGCCGAAGAGCTTCGAGTGGAGGTCGAGGTTCCCCTGACGCGCGCCGTCCAGCTCCGCGTCGAGCGCCTTGGCGCGCTCGGCGAACGCCCCGGGCGGGTACTCGTGGGTCCGGCGGAACGCCCCGGGCGCCCTCGCCAGCCGCCCGGTGGCGTCCAAGCCGGACACGAGCGCCGCGAACGCGCCGGAATCGCGCAACGCCTCCGCCGTTCGAAGCGACGGGTGCGAAATGACGAAATCCGCGTCGTGCGACGCCCGCGACCGCCGAGCGCCGCCCACGGGAACGACGCGCCACCCGGAGTGCCGAGACGAGTCGTCAGAGTCGCCGCCTGGTACAAGCTCCCCCTCGCTCGCCTCGCGCGTTCGTTCCGTCGCGTTCTCGACCGCCGACGGGCGTATCTCGACCGCGCCGATCGCGGCTTCCACCGCCGCGCGCATCTCCTCGAAGTCCTCCCGCGGGACGGGCTCCGCGAGCACCTCGTGGCGCTCGAGCGCGTGTACCTGCGCCGGGGTGAGGAAGGCGGCCTCGGCGGTACGCGCTCGCGCCGCGTCGCGGGCTTTGTCCGCGGTGTCGAGCCCCGCGAGCGCGAGGCGCGCGACCGCGACGCGACCGAATCCGGGGAGCGCGCGGAGCGAGGACGCGTGCGCCGCCGCGCGATCGAGCGTCCCGGGGGCGGACCCAAACCCGAATCCGGACCCGGCCGGTGCCGGGTTGTTTGGGGTGTGCACGAGCGCGAGCGACGCGGAGGCGGGGCGAGCGGAGGCGGCGGCGCTCTCGGGGTCCGGCGTCCGCTCGATCTCGAGGAGTCGGCCGAATCCTCCCTCGATCGCCGCCTCTCGAGGGTCG
>MDSW01033933.1_pt1 | contig 24883 bp, 17 predicted proteins | sample 811171 | NCBI WGS metagenome assembly MDSW01 (sample SAMN05326641, study PRJNA326480) | marine metagenome | isolation source: seawater | place: Atlantic Ocean: North West | collected 2012 | reverse complement strand
TTTATTTTTTCCAGAAAATAATACTCCTATAGATTTTAACAGTATATACAAAGCCCCTTCAGAATCTCCTAAAGCCAGAAAATCATGGGACGCTAAACGATTAACAAACAGTCAGGGTGTTGTACCCAAAAATATTAGAACCAAAGAATTGCGTTTTGCTCAAAGTCTGCCCAATGACCTCAATAATTCTAATCTAACTTGGACCGCAGAAGGCCCTTTTAATGTAGGTGGAAGAACTAGAGCTTTGGCCTATGATGTTACGGATGAAAACACTCTTATTGCTGGTGGCGCATCTGGTGGGATTTGGCGTTCTACGGACTTAGGCCAAAGTTGGAATAAAATGACTCGACATTTCCAACTGCATAATGTAACTTGTATAGCGCAGGATACTAGACCTGGCAAAGAAAATATTTGGTACTATGGCACTGGAGAATTATCAGGTAACTCAGCTTCTGGCGATGGAGCCTATTTTGATGGCAATGGTTTATATAAGTCGGTTGATAATGGTTTAACTTGGGACTCAATAAGTTCAACTTCTGATAATAATGCAGCAGGAGCATTTAATATTTTTGATTTTGCATGGAATATTACTTTAGATCCATCAAATCTTGAAGAAGATGAAATGTATTTAGCAACCTATGGAAGTATTTTAAGATCTATTGATGGTGGTGAAAATTGGGTCGAAGAATTAGGTGGCGGAGATGCTTATTATAATAATGTCGAAATAACATCAGAAGGTGTAGTCTATGCCACATTAAGTTCAGATGGAATAGGCAAAGGGATTTGGCGATCTGAAGATGGTATGGAATGGAAGAATATTATTCCTAATGGATTTGGTAATGTATATGGAAGAACAGCAATAGGAATAAACCCATCTAATGAGAACGAGGTGTATTTTTTAACCGCTGAAACTGAAAATTCTGGACAATATACCAATACTTTTTTTGGAGGAGAAACTTGGACCTCTTTATGGAAATACACTTATTTATGTGGTGATGGTCTAGACTCTTGTGGTAATTGGGTAAATCTCTCTGCTAATATACCTGCAAATCGCCCCACTACTTTTGATAATTTTAATGCACAAGGAGGTTATGACTTATTAGTAAAAGTAAAACCAGACGAGCCTAATGTTGTATTTATTGGAGGAACTAACTTATGGCGCTCAACAGATGGTTTTAATTCTGACAGTAATACTACTCAGATTGGAGGCTATTTTGAAGGATCAGACCATGGCTATGGGAATTGGGATATTTACAGTAAACATCATCCTGACCAACATGATCTTTTGTTTTTGCCATCAGACAATAACATTATTTTAAGCGCTAATGATGGAGGTGTTTACAAATCTAATGATTGTATGGCTAGTCCTCACCTTTGGCAAAGCCTAAATAATGGTTATCAAACTACGCAGTTGTATGCGGTTAATTTTGGGAAAGGAACAAGTGATTTAATAATTGGTGGTTTTCAAGATAATGGTAATTTTATTACAGTAAGTGAAGATGAAACAGATAGTTGGGTTATGCCATTTAATGGAGATGGTTGCTACAGTGCTGTTGCTGACAACGAGGAAGATTTTTACCTACAAATTCAAAGAGGGGTTCTTTTCAAAATGAAGTTAAATAGTTTCGGAGAAGTAATAGCTTATAATAGAATGGATCCGCTAGATGCAGATACTTCTGCTTATGACTTTATCAATTATTTATCAATGGATCCTAACAATGATAACATTATTTATTTCAATAATAATACAACTCTTTGGAGAAATAATGATGCAGGAAACTATCCTTACAATAATTCACAACTAAGAACAAATATTGGTTGGGAACCATTCTCGGAATCTAGCTCAGCTGCCATAAGTTGTATGGATGTCTCAACTATACCGGCTAATACACTTTACTTTGGCACTCAAAATAGTTTAATATACAGAATTGATAATGCAAATGTAGGAGATCCAGGAATTATACAACTATCAACTTTGGGTATTGGTAGTAATAAATATATCTCAGCTATTGAGATTGACCCCACTAATGCTGAACGTGTGATGGCACTAGCATCAAATTACTCAACATACAGTATTTTATTTAGTAATAATGGTGGACAAAGTTGGAAAAGAGTAGCAGGAAATTTAGAAGACAACAATGCAGGAGGTGGTAATGGACCTTCGCTAAGAACAGCTGAAATTGCTGTTTTAGGAAGCGATACATTATATATTGTTGGAGGTAGTACTGGACTATACGCTACTGATAAACTTGAAGGCTTTAATACTGAATGGACTCAAATAGGAACTGAAATAATAGGAAATGTAGTTGTTGAAAATATTCGCTACAGAGAAAGTGATGGAAAACTTATTGTTGGGACTCATGGTACCGGCGTTTATTCAACAATTATCACATCTATTTATGATGTCTTTCCAGATTTAGTTAGTATTAAAGAGATAGATGACAATAAAAAGATTAATATTTTTCCTAACCCGGCTACAGACAATGTCATTGTTGAATGGTCAAACAACGATGTCAATAGAGTAATAGTATCAGATGCTAGTGGGAAGGTTGTACTTAGTAAAAACACTACTACTAATTTAATTCAATTGCAAATATCTAATTGGAATAAAGGAATTTACTTTATTACTATTAAGGGAAAAGAATTCGAGCAGAGTCAAAAACTAGTTATAAACTAAGAGATAGCTTTTATCTGCTCTTGCAGAACAGCAATCTTTGCTTCAGCATCAGATTGCTTTTTTCTTTCCATTTCCACAACTTGCTTTGGAGCATTGTTTATGAAACGTTCATTTGATAGTTTACCCATTACTGACTTTAAAAATCCTTGAGTATAATCTAACTCTAAACGTAATTTTTCAAGCTCTGCACCAACATCTATATTATCAAAAAGTGGCACAAAAAATTCATTTGAATTTACTCTAAAAGAAAATGCACCATCAACATTATCTGAGATATATGACAATTCCGATAAATTGGTAAGACGTGAAACTAATGCGTCCATAGACTTGGAAGTAGCTTCATTAAGCTTAATAAATAATTTAAGACTATCTTTATTAGGTATTTGCTTGTCTTTTCTAATAGTACGAATAGCAGAAACTATTTCGGTAGCGTAGTCAAAGTTAGAGAGAACATCCTTTTTAATTGAAGTTGTTTTAGGCCACTCCGAAACAATAATATCTTTAGACCTTTCGTCGTCTAAAAGATGCCAAATTTCTTCGGTAAGGAAAGGCATAAAAGGATGTAGTAGCTTCAACAAATTTTCCATCAAGATAATAGTACTATCTATGGTATTACGATCAATAGGCTTTTGATAATCTGGCTTAACAGATTCTAAATACCATGAACAAAAGTCATCCCATACTAATCGATATGTAAGCATTAAAACTTCTGATATTCTATATTTGGAATATGCATCATTAATTTGCTCTAGTGTATGCTGAAATTTATTTTCAAACCATTCAACTGCTATTATAGATGATTCTGGCTGTTCGATGTCAGCAACTTCCCAACCTTTGATTAAGCGGGTAGCATTCCATATTTTATTGGAAAAGTTTCTACCCTGTTCACATAAAGATACATCAAATGGTAAATCATTTCCTGCTGGTGAAGATAAAAGCATACCTACTCTTACACCGTCAGCTCCATATTTCTCAATAAGTTCTATAGGGTCAGGTGAGTTACCAAGTGATTTTGACATCTTCCTGCCTTGCTTATCACGTACAATTCCAGTAAGATAAACATTCTTAAATGGTAAATCTCCTTTATACTCGTAACCTGACATTATCATTCGAGCTACCCAAAAGAATAAAATTTCAGGTGCTGTTACTAAATCATTAGTGGGGTAATAATAGTTTACTTCTTCATTATTAGGGTTTCTTATTCCATCAAAAACAGATATAGGCCATAACCAAGAAGAGAACCAAGTATCCAATACATCTTCATCTTGTCTTAAGTCATTAATAGTGATATCAGGATTAATTTTTTGAGCCTCTGTTAGTGCTTCTTCAATTGATTCGGCTACTACATAATTATTACCATCATAATAATAAGCTGGAATTTGTTGCCCCCACCACAATTGTCTAGAGACACACCAATCTTTGATGTTTTCCATCCAATGTCGGTAGGTATTTTTAAATTTTTTGGGATGGAATTTTATACTATCATTCATCACATTTTCTAAAGCTGGTTTAGAAAATTTTTCCATTTTAAAAAACCACTGCATAGATAACTTAGGTTCTATTACAACATCTGTTCTTTCAGAAAAACCAACTTTATTTACTAGACTTTCTACCTCAACCAAATGCTTAGTTTTTTCTAACTCTTGAGCAATTTCTTTTCTTACAATAAATCGGTCCTTGCCTATAAATAATTGAGCAGATTGATTAAGTGTACCATCATCATTGAGTATATCTATCACTTCTAAATTATGCTTATCGCCAAGCTGATAATCGTTGATATCATGAGCGGGCGTAACTTTCAGTGCACCCGTACCAAATTCCATGTCAACATAGTCATCAAAAATAATAGGAATAGAACGGTTAATAAGTGGTACAATGGCTTTTCTACCCTTGAGGTGGGTGTAACGTTCATCATTAGGATTAACGCAAATGGCGCTATCACCTAATATTGTTTCTGGACGAGTTGTGGCAACTGTTAAATATTCATCAGTTCCCTCAATTTTATAGCGTATATGGTATAAATTTGATTGCACTTCCTTATGAATCACTTCCTCATCAGAAAGAGCAGTTTGTGCACTAGGATCCCAATTGACCATTCTTACCCCTCTATATATTAATCCTTTTCGGTGTAAATCGACAAATACCTTTATAACAGACTCGCTCATATCATCGTCCATAGTAAACTTTGTTCTGTTCCAATCACAAGATGCTCCTAGCTTTTTAAGTTGATCAAGGATAATTCCTCCGTGCTTTTCTTTCCACTCCCAAGCGTAAGTCATAAAATCCTCTCTGCTTAAATCAGATTTGTAAATTCCTTCGTTCGCTAACTTCTGAACTACCTTAGCTTCTGTTGCGATTGAAGCATGATCCGTACCAGGCACCCAACATGCATTGAAACCTTGCATACGAGCTTTGCGAATTAATACATCTTGTAAAGTGTTATTTAACATATGTCCCATATGAAGAACACCCGTAACATTAGGAGGTGGAATGACGATGGTATAAGCCTCTCTACTGTCAGGTTTGGAATTAAAATAACCTTTTGCTAACCAGTGGTTGTACCACTTTACTTCAGTACTTTTCGAATCGTATGTTTTTGAAATACTCATTAATCAGTATGTAATAGTATTGCCAAAAATAATATTTTAGACCTAAAATTGCATAGATAAATAAGATAATTAGAATACAATAATTTATTACATTTGTTGTTCTTATTTATTACATAATAAAACATAACATATATTTAGAGATGAAAAAGATATTTTTAGCAATAGCATTTATTGGTGGTTTTATGTTATCTCATGCACAAACTAAAGCGCCTAATGAAAAACAAGCTGTAAATGGACCAAAAATGGAATTTAAAACCTCTGTTATGGATTATGGTCTTATTGAGCACAATTCTGATGGTAATAGGGAATTTGTTTTGACTAATACAGGAAATGCCCCCCTAATAATTTCTAATGCTAAAGGAAGTTGTGGTTGTACCGTGCCTACCTGGCCAAAAGCACCAATAGCACCAGGAGAATCTGCATCAATTGGTGTTAAATACTCCACAAATAGAATTGGAAAATTTACAAAAACAATTACTTTAACAACTAACACTGAGGAAAAAACAAAGATTTTGACAATTAAAGGAGAAGTTAAGAAGCCTTTAGAAGGTCCAGCTGCGCCAACTAAACCAAAATCTTCTGTTTTAGAAGTTAAATAATATAAAATTCTATTTTAAATTAATACCAACGCCTCCTTAATTGGAGGTGTTTTTTTTATTCGATAGCTATGCCATATATTTCTAATAAAGGCACAAAAATGCCTGAGTCACCAATAAGAAAGTTAGTTCCTTTTGCTGAAGGAGCTAAAAAAAAAGGTAAAACGGTATTTCACCTCAACATTGGCCAACCTGATATTGAATCACCCAAATTGGCTCTTGATGCTATACATAATTTCAAGAATAAGGTGGTAGAGTATAGCCATTCAGCAGGTTTTGAGAGCTACAGAAAAGGCCTAGCAACTTATTACCAAAAATTAGGAATTAAAATCGACTACAATGACGTTATGGTAACGACTGGTGGCTCGGAGGCATTGCTCTTTAGTCTAAATTCATGTTTAGACAATGGGGATGAAATCATAATTCCAGAACCTTTTTACGCCAATTATAATGGCTTCTCCATTTCTGCTGGTGTAAAAGTTAAGCCTATTACAACAAGTATTTATGATGGTTTTGCACTTCCTGCAATAGAAGAATTTGAAAAATTAATTACTCCTAAAACCAAAGCTATTTTGATATGTAATCCGGGTAATCCTACTGGCTATTTGTATTCAAAAGAAGAATTAGAAACTTTGAAAAATATTGTCATCAAACACGACTTATTCTTATTTGCTGATGAAGTTTATAGAGAGTTTTGCTATGATGGAAACATACATCATTCTGTATTAAACATTCAAGGCTTAGAACAACACGCCGTTGTGATAGATTCGACCTCAAAAAGATTTAGCATGTGTGGGATTCGAGTGGGTTGTATAATTTCTAAGAATAAAGAACTTATGGCTACTGCTTTAAAATTTGCTCAAGCACGTTTGTCCCCCCCAACCTTTGGTCAAGTTGCAGGAGAAGCAGCACTACGGACACCAAAAAGTTATTTTGAAAAAGTAAGTTTGGAATATGTTCAACGCAGAGATTTACTTATTGAAGGACTAAATAAAATTGAAGGTGTAATATGTCCAAAACCTAAAGGAGCATTTTATTGTATAGCTCAATTACCGGTTGATAATTCTGATAAATTCGCTCAATGGCTATTGGAAGAGTTTGACTATAAAGGCAAAACACTTATGGTAGCACCAGCAGCTGGCTTTTACTCTACGCCTAATACAGGAAACAATCAAGTCCGCATAGCTTATGTGCTAAACCAAGAGGCACTTTCTCAAGCTATTATTTGCTTAAAAAAGGCTCTCGAAATTTATCCGGGAAGAAGACTTTAATGGATTAAGAAATAGGCTATATTTTACAATAATTCGCCAATACTCATGAGAAGACAATAAATGCAACATTTATTATAAATAATCTAACCTAAAGGTTCTTATTTCGAACTTTCCATTAAAATCAATATTAATTTATGTGCAATGATTATTAAATAAAAATAAATAATGAAAAAAATACCTGTTGTTATTCTTAATGGATTTTTAGGTTCTGGCAAGACAACTCTTTTTAGAAATCTTTTATCTCAGTCTAAGAAAAAAAATATCTCAACTTGTGCCATTGTTAATGATATGAGTCAGCTTGATGTTGATGGAGAATTGATTGCATCGAGTGCAATCATTGAAGAAGATAATAAAATGTTAGAATCTATTTCTTCACATATATTAAGTAGTAATACAGGAATTAAGCTTTTAGACCGGGCGCTAAAGAATATATTACATAACCAAAAACCTGAAATAATTATAATTGAGACATCTGGAAGTTGTCACCCAATGCCCCTCATAAAGTATTTTAAAAATCAAAGAAATGTTTATTTATCTGCAGTATTTGTATTAATTGATAGTTTAATGATTACACAAGATTATGATTGCGGTGAAAAACTTATTCCTGAATTACAACAAAATATGATTGAAGAAAAAAGAGGTCCTATTAATTTATTAGTTGAACAAATATTATTTAGTAGTCATTTAATCCTTACCAAAGGGGACAGAATTAAAGATGATAATCTTAAAAAAATATGTTCTCAAATTCAAAAAATCAACCCCTTTTCTAAAATACATTCTATAATTTTCGGCAAACTTAATATTGAATCATTATTCGAACTAGAAGGATATAACTACTTTAATGTTGAACAATTATTTCGCGAACTAAAGCCTATATTAGAGATTGAATCAGAAACTGATAGACCTTATGATTTAGCAACCAAGGTGATAACAGATGATCGTCCATTTCATCCTGAAAGACTTTGGAAAGTTTTTAATCAACACCTCAAGGTAAAAATATATCGTAGTAAAGGCTTTTTCTGGCTTGCAAGTAGACCTAGTCAATCACTTCTTTTTAATCAAGCTGCAGGATCAATTAATTTTGAATTGTTAGGAATATGGAGAGCCGCTATTTTAGAAGAAAAAAATAATAATTTACAAGAAATAGAAGTAAAATTTCTCAAAGAACAAATATCAAAAGAATCAGGTCGTTTTGGAGATCGTTGTTGTGAGCTTACTATTATAGGTGATAAAACACAAATAGATGAATTCGCTGAAAAAATTGAATCTTGTTTTCTTACAGATGAAGAAATAATTCAATGGGAAAATGGGTTCAATTTTAAAGATCCATGGCCCAAAAATTTATTAAAGATTAATAACTAGCATTAAAGCGGAACGCTTTATCAAAACTAGTTGAATTGCACCTTACTGTAGTCTTATAGAATACCCGCAAACAAAAAAATAATAAGTTACACAGAGATTAATTTACAAAACGAATTATTTGTCCTGCAACATATTAGATAATATTAAGACAAACTCAATAAATTAAATATTTATTTCTTAACTCTTTATATAATCTTAGATCATTAATCCAACCTTCTCTAATAATATTCTCACTTTTACCTTCAATAATAGACAATCTCAAGTCATTATTACCAGCAAGTTTATCAAAGAAGGAATTAAAAAAAAAATCTTTATTGGGACAATCTTTATAAGCATTTATTAAAAATGATAAATCTAATTTTCTAAGTCTAGGCAATTTACTTAAGTCTTGACCATAACATATTATCCCTTCATGTTTAGGATTCTTAGCTCCAGATCTACTAGTTGGAACAAACGAATAATCACTTTCTAAATAAGGCGCGCCATAATGCTGAAAAGGTAAATCAGTACCTCTACCAACACTCACATTAGTTCCTTCAAATAAACACAAAGAAGGATACAAATTGACAGCTTGATTATTAGGTAGATTAGGTGATGGCTTTATCGGTAAATCATAAATCATGTGCTTGTTATATCCACGCATTGAAATAATTATTAGATCACATTCTACTCCATCTTTTAACCACTTCTCGCCATTTATCATTTTTGCATACTCACCAATAGTCATACCGTGAACAATTGGAATTGGATGCATTCCAACAAAAGAACTAAAAGCTGTATCTAAAACAGGTCCATCATAATAATGACCATTAGGATTAGGTCTGTCCAAAACAATCAAAGAAATGTTATTTTCAGCTGCAGCTTCCATAACATAATGCAAAGTAGATATATAAGTATAAAAACGAGCTCCTACATCTTGCAGATCAAACAGTAAGACTTGAATACCATCTAATTGTGATTGAGTTGGTTTTTTATTTTTACCATATAATGATATAATTGGTAGGCCCGTATTTTTGTCAATTTCATTTTTAATATGAGTTCCTGCATCGGCTATTCCTCTAAATCCATGTTCAGGACTAAATACTTTAAGAATGTGAAATTTTGCTCTCAATAAACTATCAACTAAATGCGTACTTCCAATTAAAGAACTTTGATTTCCAACTATACCAATAGACTTACCTTCTATTAATGGAAAATACTTAGTAGTTCTTTCTGCTCCAATTTGTAAACTTTCATTATTAGAAGAGCACTGAAGAAAGACTAAAAGGCAAAGAAATAAATGTTTAATTTTATAGCGCATAATTTATGAGTTTTTCATTTTTCATAGCCCGAAGATTAATAGGAAAAAACGAATATCGTTTTTCTCGACCTGTTATAAGAATAGCTATAGTAGCTATTTCCTTGAGTATTACCATAATGTTACTATCCGTAGCTATTGTAAAGGGTTTTCAAAAAGAAATTACTGACAAAGTTATTGGTTTCAATTCTCATATTCAAGTAAGTAATTTTTTAAACGGAAACTCATACGAATCTACGATTTTAAAACAAAGGGACTCATTAAAACTTTTAATTTCGGATATTAAAGGCATAAAACATATTCAATCCTATGCAACAAAAGCTGGCATAATAAAGACTGATAATGAAATTCAAGGTGTAGTGCTTAAAGGGTTAACAACTGATTTTGACACAACATTTATAAAAAAAATATTAATAAAAGGTAAAATTCCAAAATTTAGAAAATTAAAAAAATCTAATGAAATATTAATCTCTCAAACAATAGCAAAGAAATTAAATCTAAATATTGGCGATGTATTTCAAATGTATTTTATACAAAAACCTGTTAGAGTTCGTTTGTTTGAAATTAGTGGCATTTATGATAGTGGCGTGTCAGAATTTGACGAAATACTTGTTATTGGTGATATAATACAAATCCAAAAGCTTAATAAATGGGGTTCTAATGATATAGGAGGATTAGAAATACTAATCAATGATTTAGATCAATTAGAAAGTATTAACAAAAAGGTTTATCACAAAATTGGCTTTGACTTGAATACACGCACTGTCATTGATAATAATCCGCAACTTTTTGATTGGCTTGAATTACAGAATATGAATGTTAAAGTTATTCTAATACTTATGCTAATTGTTGGAGCAATTAATATGATTGTAGCATTATTTATTTTAATTATTGAGCGATCTCAATTAATTGGCTTACTGAAAGCATTAGGAAGTAAAAATTGGGAAATAAGAAAAATTTTTATTTATCAAGCATTATATTTAATTTTAATAGGAATGTTTTGGGGCAATTTAGTATCATTAACACTTTGTTGGATCCAAAAACAATTTAATATTATAGAATTAGATAGAAGTACGTACTATATGTCTTATGTACCAATTGATATAAGTTTAATTAATATATTATCGTTAAATCTAGGAACATTCATTTTATGTTGGCTAATACTTATTATTCCGTCTTATTTGATCAGTAAACTCAATCCGATTAAAGCGATTCGATTTGAATAATAAATAAACATTTATAGTAAATTTGTAATATGAATTTTTATAATCACATCATTGAAACAATTGGTAATACACCGATGGTAAAACTAAATAAGGTTATTGAGACTAAAGCTCTTATTTTAGCCAAGTTAGAAAGTTTCAACCCTGGGCATTCAACTAAAGATAGAATGGCATTAAAGATGATAGAGGATGCTGAAAAATCTGGTTTATTAAAAAAGGGTGGCACAGTAATTGAAGGAACTTCAGGAAATACTGGTATGGGCTTAGCGCTAGCTTGTATTCAAAGAGGTTATAAATTAATTTGCACAATTTCCGACAAACAATCAAAAGAAAAAATGGATATTTTAAAGGCAATGGGAGCTGAAGTTTATGTTTGTCCCACTAATGTTAAACCTGAACATCCAGAATCTTATTATTCTGTAGCTAAACGCCTAAATAAGGAAATCCCAAACTCTTTCTACCCAAATCAATATGACAATTTATCAAATCGTTTGGCACATTATGAATCTACAGGACCAGAAATATGGGAACAAACTGATGGAAAAATCACTCATTTTGTTGTTGGTGTTGGAACAGGAGGAACTATTTCTGGAATTGCAAAATACTTAAAGGAAAAAAATCCAACTATTAAAATTTGGGGAATTGACTCTTATGGATCAGTTTACAAAAAATATCACGAGACAGGAGAATTTGATGAAAATGAAATCTACTCTTATATTACTGAGGGTATAGGTGAAGACATACTACCAGCTAATGTAGATTTTGATCTTATCGACCATTTTGAAAAAGTAACTGATAAAGATGGTGCTATATATGCTCGTCGTTTAGCTAAAGAGGAAGGTATTTTTGCAGGATACTCTTGTGGCAGTGCTATTGCAGGCATCAACCAACTGAAAGACAATCTTAATGAAAACGATGTTTTGGTTGTACTTTTACATGATCACGGCAGTCGATATGTTGGAAAAATATTTAACGATGATTGGATGAAAAAACAAAATTTTATTTAAAAGTTAATAAACTATCCATTGTCATAAATAAATCCATTTTTTAATGTGTATATTTACAATTGTATAAATTCCAGCATAAGATATTTAATTTATGAAGACTGTAAAATTTGATAAAAACCACTCTAAAGATTTTATAACAGAGCTTAGAAAAGCAGTTGAGGAATATTTTAAAAAAAATAATAAAACAAGATTTGGCAACGCTAATATGGTGTTCAAAAGTATCTTTATGCTGTTACTTTATTTTGTTCCATACACCGTTGCTATATCTGGCGTTATAACAAATAATTGGCTGTATTGGTTACTTTGGGTATGTATGGGTGTGGGTATGGCTGGTATAGGTTTATCTATTATGCATGATGCAAACCATGGATCCTATTCAAAAAACAAACTTATTAATAGAATCTTTGGTCTTACTCTTAATATTTTAGGAGGTAGTGCTAAAAATTGGCGTATACAACATAATAGATTACATCATACTTTTACTAATATTCATGAAATGGACCCTGATGTAAGCCCTATGGGTTTGCTTCGTTTTTCACCAGACGCTCCACTAAAAAAGATTCACAGATTACAATATATATATGCTTGGTTTTTTTATGGGCTTATGACATTCTCATGGGCTACAAATAAAGAATTTAAACAACTAAATGATTTTAAAAAAAATGGATTTGTAAGCAAAAAAGAATATGTACCATTAATGCTTGAAATGGTAGCATGGAAAATCATTTACTACGTGTATATGTTTGCTATCCCATATTTTATTACAGGTGGTATTTCTATTGGGTTATGGCTAATATGTTTTTTTAGTCTTCACTTTGTAGCAGGATTGATTTTAGCTACAATATTTCAAACTGCACATATTATGCCTGAGTGCGATTATCCTAAAGCTAATGAAGAGGGAACAATTGAAAATAATTGGGCTATACATCAGTTACAAACAACATCTAATTACGCGCCTTCAAGTCGATTTTTCTCATGGTATGCTGGAGGATTAAACTTTCAAGTTGAACATCATTTGTTTCCAAATATATGCCACGTTCATTATAAAAGTATATCTCACATAGTAAAAGAGAAAGCTGAAAAGTATGGCCTACCTTACTACTCTAGAAAAACCTATTTACAAGCAATCATTGAACATGGTAAAATGCTTAAATCATTAGGTAAATCTTAGATAGTAAAAATTATAAAAAAAATACTACTAAAATATTCTTTTTAATAATCAAGCTTCTGCAGTTGGCCCACTAAAACTTAATGGAATATTAGCCTGTGATTCAATATTCTTAATGGAACCATGTTGGGCTTCAAATTTAGAGATATTATCATTAAGAGCCTTTAGAAGACGTTTTGCATGTTGTGGTGTTAAAACGATTCTAGATTTAACTTTTGCCTTAGGAACGCCAGGCATTACCTTGATAAAATCAACTACAAATTCAGATGGTGAGTGATTGATTATAGCTAAATTACTATAAATACCTTCAGCAATATCTTCAGTAAGCTCTATATTAATTCCTTTTTTATCTTCAGCCATAATAAATTTAGTTAGATTATTCAGATGATAATTCTTCTTTTGATTCGATTAACTTATCAAATTCCTCTTGTGATCCAACTACTAAATCATCCCAAATTCGAAGACCTGTTCCTGCAGGAATTTTATGTCCAACAATAACATTTTCCTTTAAGCCTTCCAACCCATCGCGCTTACCATTTATAGCAGCCGCATTAAGAACTTTTGTTGTTTCTTGAAAAGAAGCAGCAGAAACCCAACTATTGGTTTGTAAGGCAGCCCTTGTAATACCTTGAATACGTTGTTCACTTGTGGCAGGTACTGCATCACGAGCTTCGATCGTATTTAAATTATTTCTTTTCAATCTAGAATTTTCTTCTCTTAACATTCTAGCAGACACAATTTGACCAGCTTTAAAATCTTCAGAATCACCAATTTCTTCAACAACTTTCATACCAAAAATTCTATTGTTCTCTTCAGTAAATTCTAGTTTGGTTATAATTTGACCATCTAAGAATTTTGTATCACCTGCATCAACAATGTGCATCTTGCGCATCATTTGTCTAACGATTACTTCAAAGTGTTTATCATTAATTTTCATTCCTTGAAGTCTATATACTTCTTGTATTTCATTAACGATATATTCTTGGACAGCAGTAGGTCCTTTAATCCTTAAAATATCGGATGGTGTTATAGCTCCGTCGCATAAAGGCATACCCGATTTTACAAAATCATTTTCCTGTACTAAAATGTGTTTTGATAAAGGAATTAAATATTTAGAAACTTCACCTGTTTTAGATGTAATAATTACTTCTTTATTACCACGCTTAATCTTAGGACCAAAACTTACAATTCCATCAATTTCAGTAACAACAGCTGGATTAGAAGGATTACGTGCTTCAAATAATTCAGTTACACGAGGCAAACCACCTGTAATATCACCTAAAGATGATGCTAATCTTGGGATTTTAGCAATTATTTGGCCTGATTTAATAGATTGTCCATCATCTACTGATAAATGAGCTTTAACAGGAATACTATATGATCTTATTTGCTTTCCCTTTTTATTAACTATGTTTACAGCTGGATTAAGAGTTTTATCTTTTCGCTCAATCATAACTTTTTCCTCAAACCCAGTTTGTTCATCAGACTCTATTCGGTATGATAATCCTTCTTGTATGTCTTGAAAAGATATTTTTCCATCAAATTCAGAAATAATAACAGCATTATACGGATCCCAATCACAAATCTTAGTTCCTTTCTTTACTTTCTTATCATTTTCAATATATAAGGTTGAACCATAAGGAATATTATTTGTTGAAAGTACTATTCCAAGTTTTTCATCAATTATTCTTATCTCTGAAGTACGACTTATAACCATTTTAATTTTTTCACCTTCTTCATTTAGTGAATCAATGAGTTTTAAATCGTCAATTTCAACTTTACCGTCAAATTTTGCAACTACACTAGATTCTGACGCAATCTTGGAAGCAGTACCACCAAAGTGGAAAGTACGCAAAGTTAATTGAGTACCTGGTTCTCCAATAGATTGAGCAGCAACAACACCAACAGCATCTCCAGGAACTGCCATAGAAAATGTTGAAAGATTTATTCCGTAACATTTTGCACAAACTCCTTTTTTAGCTTCACATGTAAGAACCGAACGAACCTCAATAGAATCAAATTGAGAATCTTCAATTGATTTAGCCATATTTGCAGTTATCATTTCACCACTTTGTACAATAATATTACCGTTATTATCATGTATGTCATGTAAAGAAACACGACCAAAAATTCTATCTTTAAGAGGTTCTATTATTTCATCATTTTTCTTGTAGGCTGAAACTTCTAATCCCCTCAAAGTACCACAATCTTCAATCGTTACAACAACGTCTTGAGATGAATCAACAAGTCTTCTAGTTAAATAACCAGCATCAGCAGTTTTGAGTGCGGTATCGGCGAGACCCTTTCGAGCACCGTGAGTTGATATAAAATACTCTAGAATAGACAAGCCTTCTTTAAAATTAGCAATAATTGGATTTTCAATAATGGCAGCGCCACTCTTATCTCCAGATTTTTGTGGTTTTGCCATCAAGCCTCTCATTCCGCCAAGTTGTTTAATTTGTTCTTTTGAACCCCTAGCTCCTGAATCAAGCATCATATAAACCGAATTAAATCCATCTTTATCAGAACTCAATTGGTTCATAACTTTTTCTGTAAGATGAGCATTTGTATTTGACCAAATATCTATAACTTGATTGTATCTTTCATTGTTGGTAATAAAACCCATATTATAATTAGAAGTTACCTCATCAACTTGATTGTAAGCATCAGAAACCATTGTATCTTTTTGTTCAGGGATAATTACATCGCCAAGATTAAACGATAAGCCACCTTTGAATGCAAAGTTATATCCAATACCTTTAATATTGTCTAAGAATTCAGCTGTTTTAGCAATACCAGATAAATTAAGGACTTCACCAATAATATCTCTCAAAGCCTTTTTTGTAAGTAATTGATCAATAAAGCCTACTTCCTCAGGAACAAATTCATTGAATAAAACTCTTCCTACAGTGGTTTCAATCAATCTATTTTCTAAATTACCATCTAAGTTTTTAATCTTAGCTCTTACTTTAATATAAGCATGTAAGCTTACTCTGTCTTCATTATATGCTATTTTAACTTCTTCATCAGAATAAAACTTAAGACCTTCACCTTTTGCACCTTTCAAAGCTTTAGTCATGTAATATAGACCTAAAACCATATCTTGAGATGGAACAGTAACAGGTGCACCATTAGCTGGATTGAGAATATTGTGAGAAGCTAACATTAAAAGTTGAGCTTCTAATACTGCAGCCTCTCCTAGAGGAAGATGAACTGCCATTTGATCACCATCAAAGTCAGCGTTAAATGCAGTACACACTAGAGGATGAAGGCGAATAGCTTTTCCTTCAATCATTACTGGTTGGAAAGATTGAATACCTAAACGATGTAGAGTTGGAGCACGATTTAATAAAACAGGGTGGCCTTTCATTACATTTTCTAAAATATCCCATACTACAGGTTCTCTCTTGTCAATAATTTTCTTTGCTGATTTAACTGTTTTGACAATACCTCTATCAATCATTTTTCGAATTATAAAAGGCTTAAATAATTCGGCTGCCATATTTTTAGGTAAGCCACATTCGTGCATTTTGAGTTCAGGACCTACGACAATAACTGAACGTGCTGAATAATCTACACGTTTACCAAGTAAATTTTGACGAAAACGACCCTGCTTACCCTTCAAGCTATCAGATAATGATTTTAAAGCTCTATTTGATTCTGTTTTAACAGCACTAGATTTTCTTGAATTATCAAATAATGAATCAACTGATTCCTGAAGCATTCTTTTTTCGTTTCTAAGAATCACTTCAGGGGCTTTAATTTCAATTAACCTTTTCAAACGATTATTTCTAATAATTACTCTTCTGTACAAGTCATTTAAATCAGAAGTAGCAAAGCGACCGCCATCTAAGGGTACAAGCGGTCTTAATTCAGGAGGAATAACAGGAATAACTTTAACAATCATCCACTCTGGTTTATTTTCTATTCTTGAATTGGCATCTCTGAATGACTCTATTACTTGTAATCTTTTAAGAGCCTCCGCTTTTCTCTGCTGTGATGTTTCTGTATTTGCTTTATGACGCAAATCATATGACAGCTGATCTAGATCCAATTTTCTCAAAAGCTCAATTAAAGCTTCAGCGCCCATTTTTGCAATGAATTTATTAGGATCTTCATCATCAAGATAACGATTGTCTGCCGGAATTTTATCTATAATATCTAAATATTCATCTTCTGTAAGAAAATCTAAAAACTGTAGTGGCTCTCCTTCTTCATTAATTGCAACACCAGGCTGAATAACCACATACCTTTCGTAATAGATAATCATATCTAACTTCTTGCTAGGTAATCCTAGTAAATATCCAATCTTATTTGGATTAGACTTAGAATACCATATATGAGCTACAGGAACAACTAACTGAATATGACCTGTACGTTCACGTCGAACTTTCTTTTCGGTTACTTCAACACCACATCGATCACACACAATTCCTCTGTATCTTATTCTTTTATATTTTCCACAATGACATTCAAAGTCCTTGGTAGGTCCGAAAATACGCTCACAGAACAACCCATCTCTTTCGGGCTTATATGTTCTATAATTGATAGTTTCAGGCTTTGTCACTTCTCCCCATGACTTAGCTAAAATATCTTCTGGAGATGCAAGACTTATAGTAATATTATTAAATTCTTTATTTACTTCGTTTTTACCTTTTCTAATTGCCATATTTAATTTTTATAGTATATTAAATTTTAATATTTAGTCTAAAGTCACTTTTAATCCAAGACCTAATAACTCGTGCATCAAAACATTGAATGATTCGGGTATTCCGGGCGTTGGCATTGGACTACCTTTAACTATAGCTTCATAAGCTTTAGCTCGTCCAACGACATCGTCAGATTTAACTGTTAACATTTCTTGTAAAATATTAGCAGCTCCATACCCTTCTAATGCCCAAACTTCCATTTCACCTAATCTTTGTCCACCAAACTGAGCTTTACCACCCAATGGTTGTTGAGTAATTAAAGAGTATGGACCTATCGAACGAGCATGCATTTTATCGTCGACCATATGTCCAAGTTTCAGCATATAAATTACACCAACTGTTGCAGGTTGATCAAAACGCTCACCAGTGCCACCATCATAAAGATAGGTTTGTCCATATCTTGGTAAATTAGCATCATCAGTTTCTTTGTTTATATCATCTATTGATGCGCCATCAAAAACTGGAGTAAAGTATTTTCTATCTAACTTTTGACCTGCCCATCCTAAAACAGTTTCATAAATCTGTCCTAAATTCATTCTTGATGGAACACCGAGAGGATTTAAAACAATATCAACAGTTGAACCATCTTCTAAAAACGGCATATCTTCTTCACGAACAATTTTTGCAACGATTCCCTTATTTCCATGACGACCAGCCAACTTATCACCAACTTGAACTTTACGTTTTTTAGCAACATAAACTTTCGCAAGCTTCAGTACACCTGCAGGAAGTTCATCGCCTACTGTTACAGAAAATTTCTTTCTTCTGAAATTACTTAATAACTCACTATTTTTTGTCATATAGTTATTCATAAGTAATTGAATCTTTCGATTTAATTCTTTATCAACTACCCATTTTGTTTTGTGAGTATTTAATGTATTATAATCAATTGCTTGTAAAGCCTTTAATGTGTATTTTACTCCCTTAGGAATTAAATCATCACCCAAATTACTAATAATTCCTTGAGATGTTTTACCACTTAAAATAGTAAATAGTTTATTTACAACTACAGATTTAAGATCTGCAGCTTTTTGATTAAATTCTTTTTCAAGAATTGAAACAGTCTCTTTATCAATTGCGCGTGCTCTTTTATCTTTAATAGATTTGGAAAACAACTTTTTGTCAATAACTACTCCCTTAAATGAAGGTCTTGCTTTTAGTGAAGCATCCTTAACATCTCCAGCTTTATCACCAAAAATAGCTTTCAAAAGCTTTTCTTCAGGAGTAGGGTCCGACTCTCCCTTAGGGGTAATCTTTCCAATAATAATATCACCAGCTTTAATATCTGCTCCAATTCTTATCATACCATTTTCATCTAAGTCCTTAGTAGCTTCCTCAGATACATTTGGAATATCTGCAGTCAATTCTTCTGGGCCTCTTTTGGTATCTCTAACATTTACTAACATTTCTTCAATATGAATAGATGTGAATAAATCTTCTCTTACTACTCTCTCAGAAAGTACAATAGCGTCCTCAAAGTTGTAACCTTTCCAAGGCATAAATGCGACTTTAAGATTTCTTCCTATCGCTAATTCACCATTTTGAGTAGCATATCCTTCACATAAAACTTGACCTTTTACAACCTTATCTCCTTTAACTACTATTGGTTTTAGATTTATGCAGGTATTTTGATTAGTTTTTTTGAACTTAGTCAATTTATATACTTTTACATCATCATCAAATGTCAATAGTTTTTCAGCTTCTGACATTTCATATTGAATGTGAATTTCATTTGAATCGACATATTTAACTACTCCATTTCCTTCCGCATTTATAAGGACTCTAGAATCACTAGCAACTTGTGGCTCCAAACCAGTACCTACAATAGGTGCATCGGTTTGTAGTAAAGGAACAGCTTGACGCATCATGTTAGACCCCATAAGAGCACGGTTTGCATCATCGTGCTCTAAGAATGGAATTAGAGATGCAGCGATTGAGGCAATTTGATTTGGAGCAACATCCATTAAAGTAATATTTTTTGGCTCAGTTACAGGGTAATCACCTTCAAATCTTGCTTTTATACGCTCTACCTCAAAATTACCATTATCATTTACAGGAGCGTTTGCTTGTGCAATAGTCATATTATTTTCTTCCTCAGCAGTAAGATAAATTGGTTGATCATTAATTTTAACAACGCCATCTTCTACTTTACGATAAGGAGTCTCTATAAAACCTAAATTATTAACCTTAGCATAAACACATAGGGAAGAAATTAAACCAATATTGGGCCCTTCAGGAGTTTCAATAGGACATAATCTTCCATAATGAGTATAATGAACATCACGCACCTCAAAACCAGCTCTTTCTCTTGAAAGACCACCAGGTCCCAGAGCAGACATTCTTCTTTTATGAGTTACTTCTGCTAAAGGATTAGTTTGGTCCATAAATTGTGATAATTGATTAGTTCCAAAAAATGAATTAATAACAGATGATAAAGTCTTAGCATTAATCAAATCTACAGGTGTAAACACCTCATTATCTCTTACATTCATTCTTTCTCTTATAGTTCTAGCCATTCTTGACAATCCTAAACTAAATTGATTAGAAAGTTGTTCGCCAACGGTTCTAACTCGTCGATTGCTTAAGTGATCTATATCGTCAACATTTGTTTTAGAATTTGCTAATTCAACTAGATTTTTGATAATTGAAATTATATCCTTGTTTGTGAGAATTTGAATATTAGCATCAACATCTAATCCTAATTTTTTGTTAATTCTAAAACGACCAACTTCCCCAAGACTATATCTTTGTTCTGAGAAAAATAATTTATCAATAATTCCTCTAGCAGTCTCTTCATCAGGTGGTTCTGCATTACGAAGTTGTCTATAAATATATATTACAGCTTCCTTTTCAGAATTTGTGGGATCCTTTTGTAGAGTATTATAAATAATAGCATATTCTGAGGTAGAAACATCTTCTTTATGAAGCAGAACTGTTTTCGAACCAGAATCAATGATATCATTGATGTGTTCTTTTTCAATAATAGTTTCTCTATCAATTATAACTTCATTTCTTTCTATAGAAACAACCTCCCCGGTATCTTCGTCAACAAAATCTTCTATCCAAGTTTTTAATATTCTTGCTGCTAATTTTCTACCAATAACTCTTTTCAAAGCAGCTTTACTAACTCTTATCTCATCTGCAAGATTGAAAATTTCTAAAATATCCTTATCATTTTCAAAACCAATAGAACGAAGTAATGTTGTTACAGGTAACTTTTTCTTTCTGTCTATATAAGCATACATAACATTATGAATGTCAGTAGCAAATTCTATCCAAGACCCCTTAAATGGAATTACTCTAGCAGAATATAACTTAGCTCCATTAGCGTGAAAACTATGCCCAAAGAAAACTCCAGGAGAACGATGTAATTGAGAAACAACCACTCTTTCTGCTCCGTTTATAACAAATGATCCCTTAGGGGTTACATAAGGAACAGAACCTAGAAAAACTTCTTGCTCAATTGTTTCGAAATCCTCATGATCAGGATCAGTACAATATAATTTAAGCTTTGCTTTTAGTGGAACTTTATATGTTAATCCTCTTTCAATGCACTCTTGAATTGAGTATCTAGGTGGATCAATATTATAATCTATAAACTCTAGTACAAAGTTATTTCTTGAATCAGATATTGGAAAATGATCATTAAATACTCTCCATAACCCTTCTTCTTTTCTTGTATCCGCAGATACTCCGATTTGAAAAAAGTCCTTAAATGCACCTATTTGTATATCTAAAAAATCAGGATAAGTGAGTTGATTTTTTATCGATGCAAAATTTATTCTCTTGTTAGTTTTATTAGTAGTCAACTTGTAATTTTTTTTTGTTAAAAATAAATCGTTTGTAAACACAAAAGGGTTTAAGCTTTAAACGAAAAATTTAAAGCCTAAACCATTAAAAATAGTAGCGTAAACCTATTTGAGTTCCACTTCAGCACCAGCACCCTCAAGTTGGGTTTTGATTCCTTCAGCTTCATCTTTAGAAACACCCTCCTTAACTGGAGCAGGTGCACTATCTACAATATCTTTAGCTTCTTTAAGACCAAGACCTGTCAACTCTTTTACAAGTTTTACAACAGCTAGCTTAGATCCTCCAGCAGCTTTTAAGATTACATCAAATTCTGATTGCTCGGCAGCAGCGTCTCCACCACCCCCAGCAGCAGGCCCCGCAACAGCTACAGCAGCAGCTGCAGGCTCGATTCCGTACTCATCTTTTAAGATATCAGCTAATTCATTTACTTCTTTTACAGTTAAGTTTACCAACTGTTCCGCGAAAGTTTTTAAATCTGCCATGTTTAATTTAGTTTAATTGTTATACATTTCATTTAATGTGGAAGCATTAAAATAGTGGTGCGTAATCACTAAGATTTTTATTCTGATCTATCAGATAATGTTTTTAAAATTCCAGAAAGCTGACTTCTTGCTGATTGTAAGGAAGAAATAACTGTTTTAGGTGGTGATTGGAGTAATGTTATAATTTCCCCTATCAATTCGTCTTTAGACTTAAGTGAGCACAATATCTCAACTTGGTCATCACCAAAATAAAAACTTTCTTCAATAAAAGCAGACTTTAAAAGTGGTTTATCTTCTTTCTTTCTGAACTCTTTAATAACTTTTGCTGGAGCATTAGTAGATTCTGCAAACATAATTGCTGTATTTCCCTTCAAGGATTCATACATTTGAGCAAAATCAGTATCATTTTTCTCCATAGCTTTTTTAAGTAATGTATTTTTAATTACTTGTAACTGAACATTACCTTTGTAACAAAGACGTCTTAAGTCACTATTACTAGTGGCATTCAAACCAGCAATATCTGTGAGATAAAAATTTTTATTTTTATCTAGCTGATCACTAAGCTCGTCAATTGCTTTATTTTTTTCTTCTCTTGTCATATTTTTTTAACCGATTTAAAAAGATTTTTCATCAATTTTAATACTTGGGCTCATTGTAGAAGACATATAAACGCTTTGCATATATGTGCCTTTAGAAGCAGATGGCTTTAACTTTATAATTGTTTGTAATAGCTCATTAGCATTATCGACTAATTTTGAAGGATCAAAAGATGCTTTTCCAATAGCACAGTGAATAATACCGAATTTATCAACCTTAAAGTCTATTTTACCCTTCTTTACGTCAGAAACAGCTTTACCAATTTCCATAGTTACTGTACCAGTTTTAGGGTTTGGCATTAATCCTCTTGGTCCTAAAATTCGTCCCAAAGCGCCTAATTTACCCATTACAGAAGGCATAGTAATAATAACATCAATATCAGTCCAACCATCTTTAAGTTTTAAAATGTAATCCTCAAGTCCAACATAATCAGCACCCGCATCTTTAGCTTCAGCTTCTTTATCTGCAGTAACTAAAGCTAACACCTTAACATCCTTACCCGTTCCGTGAGGAAGCGTTACAACTCCTCTGACCATCTGATTAGCTTGTTTTGGATCGACACCTAACTTAACTGCAATATCAACTGAAGAGTCAAATTTAGTCTTAGATATAGACTTTATTAAATCGGCTGCATCAGTCAAAGAATACGCGATTGACTTATCAATGTGAGCAGATGCTTCTTTCATATTTTTACTAAGTCCCATATTATTTATTATTTTTGAGGTGCAGTGCCACCTTTAACAGTTAAACCCATACTTCTGGCTGTGCCGGCGATCATCAGCATTGCTGAATCTAATGAAAATGCATTTAAATCTGACATTTTATCTTCAGCTATTGTTTTAATTTGATCCCAACTTACCGATCCTACTTTATTTCTATTTGGTTCACTAGATCCTTTTTTCTTTTTAGACGCTTCCAATAATTGAACAGCTGCAGGAACAGTTTTTATAATAAATTCAAAAGATTTATCAGCATAAACTGTTATAACTACAGGTACAACTTTTCCTTGCTTCTCTTGTGTTCTTGCATTAAATTGCTTACAAAATTCCATAATATTTACACCAGCTGCACCAAGTGCAGGACCGACCGGTGGTGAAGGATTAGCCGCGCCTCCTCTGACCTGTAATTTTACTATTTTACTTACTTCTTTAGCCATTACTTAAATTTGTTTTTTTGAAATTACTTTTTTGAAATGGAAGCAATTATTTTCAAAAAGGTAAAATCGGTTATTTACATAATTTATTCTTTTTCTACTTGCATAAAACTCAATTCAACAGGAGTCTTACGTCCAAATATCTTAACTGTAACTTTTAACTTTTTCTTTTGTTCGTCAATCTCTTCTATAAAACCACTAAATGAATTAAATGGCCCATCAATAACCTTCACTGACTCTCCAACTACGTATGGGATAACAATTTCTTCATCTGTAATAGCTAATTCATCAACTCTTCCTAAAATTCTATTAACTTCTGAAGTCCTCATTGGCAAAGGCTCACCACCCTTTGTAGCACCCAAAAAACCGATTACTCCAGGAATAGATTTAATAATGTGAGGTATTTCGCCGACTAAATTAGCTTCAATCATGATGTATCCTGGGAAAAAGTTTCTTTCTTTACTTACTTTCTTTCCATTTCTAATTTGAAATACTTTTTCAGTAGGCACAAGTATTTGAGAAACAAAATCGGATAGATTTAATCTAGAAATTTCATTCTCAATGTAAGTGCAGACTTTTTTTTCTTGTCCGCCAATTGCTCTAACTACGTACCAATTTTTATCCGCCATTTTTTTTAAAATAAGCTATAAATAACTTCTAAAACATTACGAAAGCTTAAATCCATAACGTATACAATAAGTGCAATAATTAATGATGCAATGGCCACAACTATAGAGCTGCTTTGTAACTCTTTCCAAGAAGGCCAAGAGACTTTATTCATTAAGTCATCAGCTGATTCTTTTATATACTCGACAAATCTTGCCATTTCATTTAAAGTTTAGCACGGGTGGAGAGACTCGAACTCCCAACCAATGGTTTTGGAGACCACTACTCTACCAATTGAGCTACACCCGTAAATACA
>MDSW01075549.1_pt1 | contig 24884 bp, 21 predicted proteins | sample 811171 | NCBI WGS metagenome assembly MDSW01 (sample SAMN05326641, study PRJNA326480) | marine metagenome | isolation source: seawater | place: Atlantic Ocean: North West | collected 2012 | reverse complement strand
TGTCCTACTCTTCCATGTCTTAAGACAAAGTACCATTGGCGCAGAAAGGCTTGACTTCCGAGTTCGGTATGGGATCGGGTATTGCCCTTTCGCAATAATTACCAGGCATGAGTGTTATACTATTTCTTTATGAACTGTAAAGATAAATTTAATTTCGAAATGAATAGAGAAATATTGCTTTTAAAGCTACAAAAGCATCTTTAAGTCCTATCTTTTTTCCCTCTTCATATGATCTGCCATTATATGTTATAGGTACTTCATAAAATTTATATTTTCTTTTAGCTAATTTTATTGTTACTTCTGGTTCGAATGAAAAACTTTTTTCTACCAAAACAATATTTTTTAAAATTGAGCTTTTAAAAACTTTATAACCTGTTTCAACATCAGTTAAATTTAAATTGGTAAATAAATTACATATAAATGTAATTATCTTATTTGCAAGATAATGCCAAAAAAAATGTATTCTGGTATATTTTCCTCCTCCTAAAAATCTTGAACCATAAACAACATCAGCATCAGTCTCAACAAAAGGTAAAAGTAGTTTAGGATAATCAAACGGATCATATTCTAGGTCTGCATCTTGTATAATTATTAAATCCCCAGTAACAAACTGAATTGCAGATTGTATAGCACCTCCTTTACCAAGATTTTTTTCATGAAAATGTATTTTAAATTTATCATCCAAATCATATTCTTTTAGCTTTTCCTTAGTTCCATCATTGGAATTATCATCAACAATAATTATTTCATAATTAAGATAATTGTAATTAATTAAGCTATTTTTTATTTTTTGAATTATTTTATCAATTGTATTAAGTTCATTATAACAAGGTATAATAATTGATAATTTTGAAGTTTCTAGATTGATCATATTGTTATTTTTTTAGTTTAGATAAAATTAAATATCCATACTTTTTATCAACATTTAGGTGGTTATAACTGCATAAAAATGGAATATTCCAACATAGACGTCCTTGCCATCCATTTTTATTAATATCAATATCAGGTCTGTAAATATTAACAAATCTATTATTGCTTTTTTTATCTTTGTAAAATTCGTTGTTTATTTTCTCAATACCAAAAAAAAGTTCTTTTTGATTTTTTAATCTTAAAACATTTTTTGAAAAGCTAAATATTAAAGAGATGGATATTAATAAAAGAAATATTTTTTTAGAAAAATTTCTTTTTAAATAAAAATTTATTGAAAAAATAAAAAATAGTGAGAGAAAATAAGGGACTGCAAATCTATATACTGGTGAAAAATTTAACCAAAAAAGAAAGCTTAAAATTATAAAACAAATAAAAAAACTTTTATTTTCAAAACTAATAAAAGATTGATTTTTTGTTTTAGAAAATAGAAAAATTAATAATATTGAAGGAAAAGCTATAGTCAAAAAATGCTCTATTATCTCTAAATAATTTCTATTAAACCAATTTGATACCCAATAGAAATTTTCAAGATATTCTGTCTTAGTAAATTCTGATTTTGAAGAATAGTAACTTTTATTTATTAACTCAAGATTCTCTCTTAAATCTAAATTATCCTGATTATACCATGCTGTTTCAATGCATGTAAAATTAGATGGAAAAATAAAACAACTTGTATAAATGAATTGTTGAACAAAAAATATTACAACGAGCAAATATATAAATAAGCTATTTAATTTAAAAATTTCATTTCTAATTATTTTAAAATTTTTTACTAACAAAAATAATGGCAATAATAATATTGGTAAAACACTTAATTTTATTAGAATAGAAAATATTGCAAAGCTAAAACAAAAAAAATAAATATTCAGTTTATTTTTTAATATCTCAGTTTCTGAAAATTTTAAAAAATAATAAATTGACAAAATTGCAAAAATTGAGGCTGGTAAATCATTTCCATATTCAGAAATTCTTGTAAATTTAATTATTAAATAAAAAAGGCTTATTATTATAAAGTAATTACTTATTAATATTTTTTTAGCGTTTAAGTTTTCTCGAATGTAAAAAATTATAAAAAAAGAATAGATTAAAAAAGATGGTAAATTAATAAAATTAAAGTTATTTTTAGGCATATAAAACAAAGACATGGTATTCAACCAGATAGAATTATGATTATACGCAATATTGCTGTTAGCAAAACCAAATATTATTTTATTTTCTACTAAACCAATAATATATGGAAGATGGTAATAACCTAAATCCTCATGATATTTTTGATTTAAAAAAATTGGTGAAAGAAATATTAAAGTCAAAAATAAATAAAAAATAAATTTTGTATATTTTTTTTTATTATTGTTTTTTATTAAAAAGATTATTAAACCTAAAATTAAAATTAAAACTGATATTGTTAATGTAATTTTTGTAAAAAAATGAATTAATGTAATTAAAAAAGTAATTATAATTGAGCCAAGGAAAACCTCTTCTAAAAGATTTTTTTCATTTTCAGTCTTTATGAAATGACCATATCCACAAAAAGAAAACAAAATTAATATTAAAGCTATAAAAAATAATCCTGTATGTAAAATTATCATTAAAATTACAATAATTTTATATTCAATCTATTTAAGATTTTTTTTAAATTTGACATATTTTTTTCAAGATTTTTAAAATTTCTTTTTTGTCACCTTTTTGATAGGTATTTTCTAATTTTTTAAATAATTTATAAAATTTTTGAAAATCAAAATTCTGTCTGGATACATAAAAAAAATTTTTACTTAATTTATGTTTAGTTTCTTTTTTATCAAAAAGTATTTCATGTAGTTTCTCATTTTTTTTTAGACCAATCTTAGTAATTTTAAACTTGTAATTTTTATCTAGAGTACTTTTAAATTGACCTAGCTTTTTTGCTACTTGGTAAATATTTACTGGTTTGCCCATATTCATCACAAAAGTTCTATTTTTAATATTTAGTGATGTTGTTTCAAGCACCAGATAGCACGCCTCTAAGATAGTCATAAAAAATCTTGATGCAGATTTATTAGTTATTGATACAGGTTGATTATTATTTATTTGTTCAATAAATTTGGTCACAGCTGAACCAGAACTACCAAAAACATTCCCAAATCGTACTATATTAAAATAATTTTTTTTATTTTTTGAATTGTAAAAATGAATAAGATGTTCACAGGTTTTTTTAGTATACCCTAATATAGATTTTGGTTCTGCTGCCTTATCAGTAGAAATTAGTATAAAATCTATATTATTCATTTTAGCTATTTCACAAAGATTTTTTGTTGCTAAAATATTGTTGCTTACTGCAGAAATAATATTTTCCTCAAGAATATTTACATGTTTATAAGCAGCAGCATGTATAATTAAATTAATTTTATTATCACTTATTATTTTATTTAATAATAACTGATTATTTACATCACATAAAAGCAGTTTAATTTTATTATCTAGTTTATTTTTTTTATTGTAGATAGCTAATTCTGAGTTATCAACTCCAATTATTTTTTTTGCATCTTGAAAAATTAGTTGTCTACAAATTTCTGATCCGATGGTCCCAGCTGCACCAGTTACTAATACATTCTTATTTTTTAAACTTAATATCTTTTTTCTTTTAATCGGTTTTCTTTCTAAAAAAGAATTAATCTGATCAACTTTTAAATCATTTAGATTTATTTGATTATTTATTAAAAGTTTTTTTTCAGGTAAATACCTTACATCAAAAAAAAATTCACTTAACTTGTTATTAAGTTTTTCAATTTTATTTTTATTTAAAGATGGTATAGCAATAAAAACTTTATCGATAATTTTTTTATCATCAATTCTTTTTAGATCTTCAAAGCTTATTACTGGTATGTCTAAAAGTAATGTATTATGTTTTTTGGGATCATCATCTATAAAATATATTACTTTCTCTTTTTGCTCTTTTAAATTTAAAAACAGTCTTTTTCCAGCATAACCAGCTCCATAAATGACAGATCCTTCATATTTTGAATTGGGATAATTAATTTTTGTTAAATTTAACTTTTTAGTGTGGCTTATTCCTAAATTATCTCTTAAATAATTGTCAATAGATTGAAATTTGTAATTTCCTATGCTTTTTTTAAGTTTTTCAATATCTGCTATAGATTTATTAGTTTGACTTATATTGTTTTTATTTATTATTTTTTTGCTATCAATATTAACAAACTTTACTAAATTTTTAATAAGTACCCCTTTTCCAGTTCCTATATCGTATATTCCTGGATCATATTGATTATTTAGAAATTTTTTATAAATAGCCCCTACATCAGATAAATGAATAAAATCTCTTAACGAAATTCCATTATTTATCAGATTCAGGTGTAGATTCTTTTTTTTTACATTTATGAGCTTTTCAATAAATGAAAATTTATCCTTATTATCTCCATATGTATTAAATATTCGCATTATATAAAATTTTAAATTTTTACTCTGACAAAAATTTTGAACTACTTTTTCTGCAGAATACTTAAACGAGGCATATAATTTTCGATTATATGTATCATTTTCAGAGTCTGTGAGCCCATCAGTCAAATTATAAACTGATGCACTACTTGTATAAATAATTTTATTTATATTTTTTGTTGGCAAATTAGTTAAAATATTTATTAAACTTAAAATAGATTGATCTACAAAACTTTGAAAATCTTTTGAATTTAAAGAATTTAATTTAAATGATGGATAAAAATTATTGAAAATATAATTTGTTTTTTTTTTATAATTATTTTTTAATTTTATAAAATTTAAATTACTTGCAGAAATAACGTCGACATTTTCTAAATTTTTAATAATGGAATTTGTAACTCTGCTTTTTTTACCAAAAATAACATTTTTTATCATTTTAAGATAACCTGAGAATTATAAAAATATATACAAATGTAAATAACAATAAAATTAGAAAAAAATTTAAACCTATAAAATTAAATAAAAAAATAGGTACAATATTTAAAATGGCTAAAATCAGATTTGTTTTTGTAAGTGAAAATTTGTTTATCATTAAATGATGAATGTGATTTCTATCTCCATAAAAGGGATTTTTTCCTTTTAACAATCTTGTAAATGATAATCTTAAAAGATCATAACCTGGTAAGATTAATAATAAAAATATTTCGTCTGCAAATTCAAAGCTATCAAACTCATTGTATTCATATATTAATGATGCTGAGAGAATTGCACCTATAAAATATATTCCATTATCACCCATAAAGACTTTGTCAGTTAAATTAAGGAATAAAATGAAAATTAATATTAAAGTAGTAAAAAGATAAAATATAAAAATAGGAGATTTAAGTGATAGATAACTAAATATTATTATAAGAAAAATTATAGATTGGCCATTTATACCATCATAAAAATTAAGTGCATTAATTAAAATTATTATACAAAAGATGGTGAAGAAATAACTAAAGTTTCCAAGAAATATAGGGTTATTATAAAATGAAAAATTTAAATTAATTAATAATAAATCTTTATTTAGCAATAATACCAGCAAAGAAATAAATATACTTGTAAAAAATTTGTTTTCTGGTTTTAATTTATGTTTATCATCTAAAATTCCTAAGAAAAAAAATAAAAATACAAATATAAATATTGAAATTATATTTCTAACTGGAATATTATTGGCTAAAAAATCGGAATAATAAAAAAAATAAAAAATAGTAAAAAAACAATAATTAATTACAATAATTATCCCTCCCAAAAGTGGAACACTTAATTTATGTTTTTTTAACTTATTGTCAGGTTCATCAAAAATGTTAAAAATTTTTTTTATTTTATTTAACTTATACGCAATTAAAAAATTTATTATTAAACTTGTAAATATTAAAGAGATCATTATATAAACTTTTACTTTAGAATAAAAATATACCCTAGCATTATTATTTTACATTAGTTAATCAAATTATTAAAAAATTTACTCTAATATAGAAGAAATCAAAATAAAATTTAATTTAATAAATTTTTGAATTAAACAATAAATATTCTTAAATATATATTTAAATTTATTTAATGAATTAATTAATACATAATTATTTTTAACAAAAGAGATAAAAATATTTTTATATTAATTAAACTTGTAATCCATTATGTTTTTATCTAAAAGACTAAAAAAAAATACATATAAAATTTATTTCTTTAATAAAACAAATATAATATTAAATATAAACGTAAATCTTTAGCTCAATTAGAATGATGAAAAGCAAAAACAACGAAAAATTTTGGAATAAGTTTTATAAAAAAAAGTTGATACATGACAAGCCATCAAATTTTGCTTTATTCATTCTCAAATTTATAAAAAAAACTCATACAAAGATAATTGATGTGGGTTGTGGTAATGGAAGAGATATTTTTTATTTTAGAAAAAATAAAATTGAGTTTTTTGGAATAGAATTAAGTAAAAGCGCGACAAAAATAATAAAAAAAAAATTAAAGAAAAAGAAAGAAAAGAATAAAATCTTCAACGATAATTTCGTAGATTTTAATTATAAAAAAAATATCCAAGGGGATTTTTCAATTTATTCAAGATTTACCTGGCATAGTATAAGCAAGAAAAATGAAAATATTTTTTTAAAAAAAATGGCAAGAATACCCAATCTTAAATATCTATTTATAGAAACGAGATCAGATAAAGATGAACTATGTGGAGTAGGAAAAAAAATTAGTAAAAATGAATTTATAACCGACCATTATAGAAGATTCATAAACAAAAAAGATTTACTTAAAAAAATAAAAAAAACCTTTAAAATAATTTATGTAAAAGAATCAAAAGGATTTTCCAAATTTAATAACGAAGATCCATGTTTAATAAGGTTAATTGCCCAAAAAAAATAAATTTTAGTTACTAAAAATTTTGTTCATTTCAATAAAAAAATTTTTCTGCGTAAATATTTTTTGTTTATAAATTTTTTTCTGAATTTTAGAATAATTAATTGCTATTCTGCTAATGACTTTTTGTAAATCTTTTGCATTTCTTTGTGAATTGAATACACCAACAGAAAATGTTTTTTTAAGAAATTTAATTTCATTAAAAACTATAACTGGTTTTAATCTTGAAAGACTCTCCAAAATTACTTGAGGATATGCCTCTGCATAAGATGGCAAGATAAACATATCACAATTATCATAATACTTAATTAAATCTTTGTTAGTAACTATTTGCCCGAAGATTTGTATATTTGGATTTTTTGGATAATAATTTTTTTTGAAATATTTAAAATCATTGCCGACCAATTTCAAAGTGTGGTTTGATTTAAAGCTTTCAAAAATGTCAATTAAACTTGAATAACCCTTTTCCTTTCTAAATCTTCCTACATATAATAATTTAATTTTATTTTTATTTATTACTTTTTTTCTTATATCTCTGTTTTTTAACCATTGATTATTAATTTCTGAAGGAAATAATATTTTAGGTTTAGAAACTCCAGTTAAAAATTTTGAACATGATAATATTGTTGCTCTATGTTTGAGGATGAAAAACATCAAAGCATAAAATAAATATCCAATTTTTCCAAATTTTACCTCATATTCTAAAAAACCATCGCTTCTTATAAAGAGGAAAACTTTTTTTTTATCAGCACCGAATATAATCAGCATTAAGCTTAATAAAAAGCTATATGGAGTTATTGAAATTATTAATATTTTTATTTGTCTTATTTCTCTTAATAAACTCAGAATATTTTTAAATTTAACTAATTCTATATTTTTTTTAATTTTTTCTTTAAACTTTTGTTTTTTTTTAGTTGATCTGCAAAATAGATATATTTTCTTAAAATGGCTTAAACTATTTATGATTGTAAAAGTATTTTTGTTTGAATTAAAAAAAAATTTTTTTGACAAAAAAAATTTATCATTAGAAATAATTAATACTTTTGTCATTTTTTCTTTAAAAGATCTTTTATAAATGTTGGAAATAAAGAAACAATAAATAAATGAAATAATTTTTTAAAAAAAAATTTTTTATTTTTTTTAAAAAAATTATCTTCTTTTTGATTAAAAAACCAATTTTTAAATTCTACATAGAACATTTTTCTATTTTTATCATGAAAATTATTTCCATGAATTCTAATTTTCAATAAAGGATTTTGAATAGCAAAAGCTTGTTTTGTTTTTGAAAGCTTCATTACAAAATCAAAATCACCTATAATATTAAAAGCTGGATTAAATGGGCCTACATCTTTTAAAAGATTTTTTTTTATAATGAGGCTGCTTATTGTAACCAAATAGTCTTTTGCTAAATAATCATATATCAGACCATTTAAAAGTTTCTTATTTGTATGAAGGATTTTTTTATTACTTTTTTCAAAAAATAAATATGAATTTGAATATGAGTAATCATAAAATTTATTATTAAAAAATATTTCTCTTTGAGAAAGAAAATTTTCATGCCACTCATCATCACAATCAAGAAAAGCAATATAATCACCATTTGCTTTTTCACATGCTAAATTTCTTGCTTCATAAAGGGAGGTATGTTTATCAGAAAGGTAATATTTGAAATTAGGATTTGCAAAACTATCAAAAATTTTTTTGCTGTTATCAGTTGATTGATTGTCCCAAAAAATTAATTCCCATTTATCATATTTTTGAGAAATTATACTTTTTAATGATTTTTCTAAATACTCTTCTCCATTATAACAATTCATAATTACACTAACTAAATTTTTCATTTTTATACAAATAAATTTTTTATAAATTATTTAAAAAAAAAAGATTTATTCAAGAATTTTAACTACCTCAAATCTCTCGGCATTTTTAAATCCAACAAAGGAACCAACAAATTTAGATTGAGATAATATATTCTCTTTAGATCTTGGATAAGGAAACTTTTTTAATTCATATTTGTACATATTAATTAAATTTAACTTATCCTTAATAAATTTTTCAATATCCACAAAATAATTTCCTGAAAATGTTCCAAAAAGACTGAATGACCATTCTGTTGAAGATGGAATTTCGAAAGATAAAATTTTTTTTAATTTTTTTGATTTATTAGTACGTGTAGCAATTAAAACTGCCTCAAGACAATTTCGGTGATCAATATTAAGATCCTTAGATGAATGAGTGTAAATTATTGTCGGTTTTATTTTTTCTACGTGCTGAGTAATTTCGTTAGTCATTTTAAGTTTTGTGTTTGAGTTTGAATTCAAATTCTCATTATTTAAAAATTTGATAGATTTTACTCTTAAATATTTTGCTACTCCTAAAGCACTTTTTTTTCTTTTTTGTAAGTTTAAATTAGTTATAGATTTGTTAGATTTATTTCTACCAGTACTACCTTCGTAAACATATAATATATTAATTTGATCTTTTTTGCTCTTATGCTTTAATAAGGTTCCTCCACATCCAAGAACTTCATCGTCAGGATGCGCACATATAACAAGAATATTTTCCATAATTACCTAGATGTATTTTGTATAAATATATTTATTATAAATATAAAAATACTATATAAAACAAAAAAAAATAAATATCAAAATTGTGAATTATTACTTAGGAATATTTGGTGGTGTAGGAACTAATCCATCAGCAGCCTTACTTAAAGGCAAAAAGATTATTGCTTTTGCAGAGGAAGAGAGATTTACAAGAATAAAAAACGCACCATTAGCTTTACCAATTAATTCAATTCACTTTTGCTTAAAAGAGGCTGATATAAGTATAGACAAAGTAAAAAAAATTTCATTTGGTTGGGACTGTCCCCATCAATTCAAAAAAGTACCAATTTTTTTGAATAAACTTTATAATAAATTTCCTGCTTTAAAAAATAATTATAATCTAAATTTAGAAAAAAGAGTAAAGTTGGGTTATGACCCTGATAAAATTTTTAACGAATTAAAATGGACTTTTGCAAAAAAAAATCAAAAACTTAATAAAAAAATATTTTTTTATAAGCATCATCTTTCTCATGCCGCAAGTACATTTTATGCATCTGGATTTAGTGAAAGTAGTATTTTAATTTTAGACGGTATGGGAGAAGAGTTTACAGGGGGATTTTATGTAGGGAAAAAAAATAAAATTTCTTGTATTAAAAAATTTCATTTACCAAATACATTAGGTGGATTTTATTCAACTTTCACTGAATTCTTTGGTTTCAAAAGTAATTCAGAGGAAGGTAAACTAATGGCATTAGCTTCTTTCGGAAAATATTCTGAAAAAATTCAGAAAAAATTGAGTAAATTTTTAAAATATAATATTCTAAATGGTGAATTTGAATTAAATCCAGTTTTAAGATTTGGCGGCAAAAGATCTAAAAGCCCAAGGTTCTCAGATGAATTTATAAAAATTTTCGGTAGTCCTCTTAATAAAGAAAAAAATATATCAAAAAGTTACAAAAACCTAGCTTTTAATGTTCAATGGTTATTAGAGAAAATTGTTTCACTATTAGTAAAAGACCTGATTAAAAAAACTAATATTCCAAATATTTGTCTGGCTGGTGGTGTTCACATGAACTGTAAACTTAATGGAGTGTTAGCTAATTTAACAGAAGTAAATAAAATTTATATTCAACCAGCATCATCAGATAATGGAGTTTCGTTAGGTGCAGCAATGCTTTCAGCAAGAAATGATAAAGGAAAGTTTACAAAAATGAGTCACTGTTACTATGGAAATAATTTCTCTGACTCAAAGATAAAGAGTGCCTTGAAAGAGGCAAAAATTAAATTTAAAAAATTTAATAATATTGAGAAAGAAGTTGCCAAACAATTGGCAAAAGGAAAGATTATTGGTTGGTTTCAAGGAAGATCAGAAGTTGGTGCAAGAGCACTTGGAAATCGCTCAATTTTAGCCAACCCACTAATAAAGAATATGAAAAATAAATTAAATATTGAAGTTAAACACCGAGAAAATTGGAGACCATTTTGTCCATCAATTAATGATTATAAATATAGAGAATATTTTGGAAATGTACCAGAAAGTGATTTTATGATTTTAGCTTTTAAAGTTAGAAATAAATATAGATATACCTTTCCTTCAGCGGTTCATGTTGATGGGACAGCAAGACCTCAGATTGTTAAAAAAAAAACAAACAAAAAATTTTTCAAATTAATTCAAGAATTTGAAAAAATAACTGGTCATGCAATTTTAATAAATACATCATTCAATGTTCAAGGAGAGCCTATAGTAAATAAACCATCTGAAGCAATCAGGTGTTTTTCAGGTACAGGTATAGATTTTCTTGCAATCGGAAATTATTTAATTAGCAAATAAAACTAAATTATATAAAATTTAATCTTTATAATTCTTATAATATTTAATAGTTGTAATTAGTCCCTTTTCAAGAGATACATTTGATTTCCAATTTAATAATTTTTTAGATTTTAATGTTTTAGGATAAAGTCTTTTAATTTCATCTTTTCTTAAACTAATTTTACCAAACTCAGGTTTTCCTGAGCCCACTAAATCACAAATCTTAATAATCAAATCTTTAATTCTAATAGGTTTTCCTGTGCCTATATTTATTATTTCTCCATTAACTTTTTTATTTCTTAAAGATTTTATAATTGCTTTAATTAAATCATCTATAAATAAAAAATCTCTTGTTTGAGTTCCATTTGAACAAGCAAAATAATCATCTTTTATTGCATTGAAGATTGTAATTGGAACAACTCTATTAGCATCTTGTGCTGGCCCATAAACTAGATATAATCTTAGTACAGTTGTAGGAAAATTATATTTTTTATTCAGATTTAATAAAAATTTTGTACTTTTTAATTTAGCATCACCATATATCGAAAATGTTTTTTGATTATTAAATTTATTTTCAACTTGTGGTGATTTTATCTTTCCATACTCTATACTTGAACCTATCTGGACAAACTTTTTAAGCTTAGAATTTAAAAAAAGTGAAGACAAATTTTTACAGCCATTAAAATGACTTTTCATTGTTTTTTTTTTATGCGAATGATCCACATAGCCCGCAAGATTAACTACATAATCATAAGAATTTGGTTTTATACTTTCAATCAATTTTTTTTTGTCTGAAATATCACAAAATAAATATTTCACTTTTTTTAGTTTTCTTATTTTTTTTGGTTTTTTTGTAGATAAACTTGTTACAGACCAATTAAGTTTCAAACATTTTTTTGCTAAATGATAACCTATAAAACCAGTTCCACCAGTTATTAAAATTTTTTTTCTATTCAAAACTTTTTTTCTTTAACTTTATCTTCTAGAATTTTTTTATCTCGCAAAGTGTCCATGCACTGCCAGAAACCCTCATGTTTAAACGCTAACAATTCATTTTTTTTTGTTAAAATCTTAAATGGTTCTTGCTCTAAAAAAGTTTTATCATTTTTTATAAAATTTAAAAATTTTGGCTCCATTACAAAAAAACCTCCATTAATCCAACCAGCATCGAGTGCATTTTTTTCCCTAAAATATTTTACACTTTTTCCTTTTATTTTTATAACCCCAAATCTAGCAGGCGGCCTTACAGCGGTTAAAGTAACAAGCTTTTTATTTTTTTTATGGAATTTAACTAATTGTTTTATGTTTATATTTGACAAACCATCACCATAAGTAAGCAAAAACGTGTTATCTAGAAATTTTTTTAATCTTTTTATTCTCCCACCAGTCATTGTATTTTTGCCGGTCTCAATTAAATTAACTTTAACATTTCTATTTAATTTTATTTTTTTAAAATATTTTTTAATAACATATCCTTTGTAGCCAAGAGCAATATAAAATTCCCTATGTCCATATTTTATGTAATGATCAATTATTCTATGAATTATTGGTTTTCCACAAATCTTTATCATGGGTTTTGGAATTGTTTTTGTATATTCAGATATTCTTGTACCCAAACCACCAGCTAGAATTACAACTTTCATATTTAAAGAAATAATTTTAATATTTATGATTTATTTTTAATAAGTTTTTCATAATATTTTATTTGATTAATCGAAAAATTGAACATAGATAATTTATTTTTTTTTTCATAGTAATATTTATACCAATTAACTAACATTAAAATTGTTTGATTTGCATTTAATATACATTTCCAATTAAGGTTTTTTAAAGCTCTATCGCTATTAAGCTTAAGCAAACCTGACTCAAAAACCTTTTTTTCAGATTTTATTAGTTCCCATTCAAGAATTGGCCAATTTTTTTTAAATTTTTTTACTAAATCTAATACGCTCAAAGAACTTTTATTATTTGGTCCAAAGTTAAATGAATTCCCTGAAATTTTTTTATTATTTTTTTGTTTTAATGCTAAAACCATATATCCATATAGAGCCTCTAATACATGTTGCCATGGTCGTGTTGAGTTAGCAAATCTTATCTTTAATTTTTTTTTTTTTCTAATTGATCTGATGCAGTCTGGTATTAATCTATCCTGGGACCAATCACCTCCACCAATAACGTTTCCTGCTCTTGCAACTGAAATATATAATTTTTTATTGTTTTTAAAAAAACTTTTTATATAAGATTGAATAATTAATTCTGCACAAGCTTTTGAGGCACTATATGGATCATGACCTCCTAAAATATCATCTTCTTTATACCCTCTTTTTATTTCTAAATTTTTATAAGATTTATCACTAGTAATAATTACTACAGAACATTTTTTTCTAAATTTAAGTTCTTTAAGTGCCTCAAGCAAATTTAAAGTTCCTATAGAATTTGTCTCAAATGTTAGAACTGGATTCTTATAAGAATTTTTAACTAATGCTTGAGCTGCTAAATGAAAAATATAATCTGGTTTAATTTTCTTTATTGCAGATGATAATTTTTTTCTATTTTTAATATCAAAAATAAGATGACGAACTTTTTTTTCTAATTTATTTGCAGCAAAATTAGATGGTGTTGTAGGTATTGTATCTGAAATACCGGTAACATTGGCACCTAGATGTGTTAACCATAACGTTAACCAAGAACCTTTAAAGCCTGTATGACCAGTTATAACTATTTGTTTTCCCTTAAATTTATTTAATAAGTTTATCATATTTTAAATAATTTCAACTTTATTGTAAGAATATCTTACTTTACTATTAAAAAATTTAATCGTTTCTAAATCGTTCTTTATTATATTTCCAATTTTTTTAGATTTATTGTTATAAGTTTGACTATAAAAATTTTTTTTTAAATTTGATTCAAAAGATTTTTGATTAAGTAAACTTTGATTTTGCAAATGTTTATTTAAGATTATTTCTATTTGAGACTGATCTATATCTAAAAAATTGAATATTTTTTTAAAATACATATAGTTGTTTTTCTTATAGCTGTCATAGTCTAAAAGACATAAATTCTTATTTTGGGCAAGTACTTGTTGCCATTTTTCTATCCATTCCTCAAAAATTTGAATTGGAATATCATTTTCTCTATGATTTTTTATTAATGATATCTTAAAACCTTCTAATAAATCATATTTAGAATAGATTTTAAATTGAGGTTGTTTCTCATCATTAGATAAATGAAGATATCTACTGATCATAACATCAATCAAATTTCTTATACTAACAAAAGTCTTAAAATTATATTCTTCAATTAATTCAAGATTTGATATTGTTGCCTCGGAGTGTCTTTTTAAAAAAGTATTTTTATTTTTTGGGATCTTATTTAGCATTTTTCTAGACAAGTCATGGTGATGAGACAATTTTTGATCATCAAATAATCTTAAAATAGAATTGGCCTGATTAACAAAACCAATTTCAGATAATATTTCTTCTATCATTGTTGTGCCAGATTTGGGCAAACCTATTACCAATACATTTAATCCTGGTTTTAATTTTTTACTAAAAAAATCTTTCTTTATATCAGTTCGTAAACTTGAAATAAACTGATTAGGAAATTTAAAAAATTTTTTAAAACATCTATAAATATGTAACAAATAAATCATTTTATTTTTAATTAATTATTTAGCTTAGTTTCCAAATATTTTTTTACTTGAATTAAACTCAATGAAGTTTTGTGACCAAAATATTTCATTTTTAAATCTTTTAGACTTTCATAATTATCAGCATTAAATTCATTTTCAATTTTTTCATAAATATCTGATTCACTTATGTCTGTATTTAAATTTTCAACATCCTCTCTTAATAAAATATCTAAAGATTTATTATAAATTAAATCTTTTTCGAATTTTGTATTTTCTCTTAAATTTAATAAAATCATTTTTTTTTTTAGATACAAGGTATCAAATAAAATCGCACCATAATCAGCCAATATAAGATCTGAACATTTAATTATTTGACCTATTTTCTGATTGAAATTTTTATCTACTTTATAATTCAATTTTTCTAGCTCTCCTAATATATCTTTGTTTATTGTTAAAGTTTTAGGGTGCGGTCTTAATATGACGTTATAATATTTATTCAAAAAATTTAATCTAAACATCCAATTCTTAAGATTTTCATCTTCTTCATTTAAATTTATTATATGCGTTGGTAACCAATATATTATTTTTTTTCTTGGATCTAAGTTAAATTCCTTTATAAGCTCATCTTTTTCTATATCTTTATATTCAGTCTCAGCAATAAATCGAAGGTAATCAATCTTTACACATTCTTTATTAAATTTTTTCTGAATTAATTCAATTTCCAAGTCACAGTATGAAAAATAAATATCAAATACGTTTTTAAAAATATCAAAAGGATAATTTTTGGTTTTAATATCCATGCCGTCAGAAAATTTTATTACTATTTTTCCCAAAACTTTCTCAGGGAACCAATTTAATCCTAGCATTACATCACTACCACCGCCTGTAAAAGGCCTACCAAAAATAGTATTTAATAAGTTTGATATTTTTAAGAAACTAATAATATTTCCAATGGTTAATGCATAAACATACCTTAAAATTGAGTATAAACTAATTTTGTATCCTGAGATTTCTCCTGTACTAACAATTACCTTGTATGTCACTTTTTTAAAGACTTCAGAAAAGAGTTTATATTTTATTTTTTTCTTCTCTAAAATTTCAATTATTTTCTTATTAGATAAATTTCTTCCTTTCTCAAATGATTTAAAATCATTAACGATTATATCTACCTTATCACTAGATATGCCGAGTATACCACTATACATGTCTATTTCCCTTGGCCATGCTATTAAAATTCCAATTTTATTTATTTGTTTCATTTAAAATAAAATTAATTTCCTTTTTTAAATTTTTAGAAATAAGATTTAAAAAATTATTTTTTTGGAGATTTGTATTTTTTTTTAGATAATAAACTGGATCATTCAAATATTCAAAATCATAATTTTTAAAAAAAGATTTCCATATAAAAACAAAATTGTCAGCTGAATTTTTTAAAAGTTTATTTGTTTTCTTGGATATAGAAGGTAAAATGATTAATGAAAGAATAAAATAACAAATATCCAATCCCCATAATTTATCTTTCTCAAAATTCTCCCAATCAATTATTCTTACTTTACCATCATTAAAAATTATATTCGATAATGTTAAATCTCCATGATAAGGAACTATTTTGTTATTTTTGGGCCATATTTTTTTATAGTGATTTAAAACTAAAAAAATTTCTTTTTTGTTACCTAAAAAATTATTCCAAAATTTATACTTTGTGCCGTTAAAATAAGGCATTTTTATTAAATTAAATTTTTTTGGTTTCTTTATTATTTGAAGATTTCTAATTCTTTTATATCTAATTTTGGACAAATACCAATAATTCCCTCGATACTCATTTATTAGTTTAGAATTTTTAATGTTTTTTTTTTCTGTGTTTAAATAAAACTTATAAATAAATTTTTCTTCTCCATCAATATAAGTCCCTGATTTTTTTGTAAAATTAAAATCAAAATTCATTTGAATTTTTTTTATAAATTACGGAAACTATTTCATATTTAAAATTTAAAAAAAAATATAAAAAATTTTTACTATTCCAAATTACTTTTCTAAAAAAAATATGATTATGATAAGCAAAAATTAAGAAGATTTCATTTTTTTTAAAAATATAATCAAAAAAAATATTTAATCTATTTTGATTTTTTCTAATGATTACATTTAATTTAATATTTTCTTTTTTTTTAAAATTATTTTTTTTAATAAAATATATTTGTTTTCTATCTATATTCATAAAATCTATTATTAATTTTTTGATAACATTTATTTTTTTATAATTTAAAATCATTTTGTTAAAATTTTTTTCTCATCATAAAAATAGTCAATATAATAATTATTCACTCTACTTTGTAGATAATCTTAGTTTTTTATTACTCAAAGCATAAATTTTTTCAGATAACTTTGCCAACACTTTACTGTGTGTAACCAAAATAACAGTTAACTTTGGATAATTTTTGACTATATTTTGAATAATTTTTTTAGCAGTTTTATTGTCAACAGCATTCAAAGACTCATCTAATACCAAAATTTTAGGATTGAAATATAAGGCCCTTGCTATACCAATTCTTTGCTTTTGACCCCCAGAAATTTTAGATCCGCCTTCACCAAAATATTTTTGGTCATTTTTTTTTTTACTAAAAAATGTATTAAGCAAACAAATTTTTTTTAACTTATTAATCTTATTAATATCAATTTTTTTAATTTGACTTTCTAATGAAATATTTTTTTCTATTGAGGTATTAAAAATATGAATAGATTGAGGGCAATAGCTAATTATGTTATTCGAATAGTAGTTTTTAACATCTATGTTATCTAATAAAATTTTACCCTTATCAGGTTTTAAAAAACCTAGAACTAAGTCTACAAAAGTACTTTTTCCAGACCCACTATGACCCATAATTGAAATTTTTTCTCCTTTCTTAATAGTTATATTAAGATCTTCAAATATACTTAAATTATCATTTTTATTCTTATGGGCAAAACTTACATTTCTAAATAAAATTTTATCTTCAAATGAGTTGATATTTTTTTTTGGTGAATCAACTTTTTTAATTTTTAATCTTTTTAAAAATTTTGAAATATCATTCACTGCTGGTAAAGAATATTTTTTTATATTATAGGCATTAATTACTTTATTTAATGATGGAAGAATTCTTATTATTGCTCCAGTAACTACTGTTAGTTTTACAATTATTTCTGAAGACTCATTGTTACTTAATAATATAAATATAAAAATAGATAATGTTAAAATTGATATTGCTTCAAAAAACAATTTAGGAATTTTTTGCAAAACATAATATTTTTTTGAAAAATCAAATATTAATTCATTATTTATATTGTAATTATCTTCAAAAATTTCCTCTCGTTTATAAATTTTTATTTCTTTTATGCCCTTGAGAGTTTCTAAAATTAAATTTGTTTTTCTTAGATCAAATTTTTTCCTTAATGCACCAAAATTTTTAATTTTTTTATAAAAAATTAAATAAAAAATAAATGTACTTATTAAAACAATCAAAAAAATAATTGCTATTTCTTCAAAAGCTATAAATAGTAAAAAAAACAATAAAGCTGATAGAATAATTATCTCAGTTAAAAAACTAACACTTGCTATTAGATAATTGTGTAAAACATTAAACTCGCTCCCCAGCTTATTTACAAAATTTGATGAATTTTCATTTATATAAAAATTATATTTTTGGAATAAAAATATTTTATAAATTTTTTTTGAGAATTCAGTAAGTGTTTTATAGATTAATTTAGCTTCAATTATATGAAAAAAAAATAAAAATAAATTTTTTAAAATAAAAATGATCGGGAGAAGAAATATACAAACTAATAAAAAGCTTTCATTGGTAAATTCTGAATAACCATATCTTAATGAATATTCATTAAATTTTAAATAAAAGGTATTATCAAATAAACTCGAAACTATTGGGATCAACAATCCTAAACCTAATACTTCTAATAAGGATGCAAAAATTGAAGATAAAATTAATAATGAAAAAAAAATTTTTTTTTTAAATCCTAAAAGTCCAAGTAAACTAAACATTTATATTGATTCTTTAGAATATAAGATTATGTAATACCATTGAAATTATCAAAATATACTAATTTCATAAGTTGTAAAGCTATGAGACTAATACATTTCACAGGCTTAGAAAATTATTTAGATTGCTCAAAATTTCAAAATATAATTTTAAGTCCAAATATCAATAATGATTACACTGATCAAATAAAAAAAAAAATATATTATTTGTCAAATAATTGGCAAAAAAATAAAGTTAAAATTGAGAATAAGGTAATAGCGTTAAGGGAAAAACTTTTACTTCAACTTACTAAAGAGTTAAATTCAATTAATAAAGTTAATTTCACAAAAAAAGATTGGGAAATATTAATTGAGCCTTGGCTACATATGTACCTTGCATCCAATTATTTTAGATGGCTAATAGTTAGTGATCTTATTTCAATTCATAAAAAATTTAGCTATTTAGAAATTAAAATTAAAAATAAAATACCTGTTTTTGATACATTGCAATTTTATGAATTTAATCACAATGATGATGTTTATAATCATTTAATGTTCCAAAATATATTAGAGTTTAAAAATAAAAAAAAATTTTTACAAAAAAAAGTACTTAAAAAGAAAATATTTTATTTAAATAATATTTTTATTAATAAAATTTACACAAAAATTAAAACTAATGTTTTTTTTAATCTTTATGAAAAGATAATTTTAAAATTTAATAATATTAAAACTCTTATAAATATAAGAACCAAGAAAATTAATTTTATTAAACTTTGTTTAAAACTTAATATTTTAGGTTTTAAGGGATCAACTATTTTCAATAGAGAAAAATTAATAAATATTTCAAATATGAATAATCATGAAATTGTCAAAAGAAAAAATCTAAAACTCAATTCAGATAATAAAAATGAATTTGAAAATTATATATTCAATCAAATTAGAGAAGATATACCAAGGGTATTTATAGAAAATTTTGAGGACATTAAAAGACTTCATGAAAATAAATTAACAAAAATTAAAACCGTTGTTTCAGACACTCACCATAGGTTTAACCCTATTTTTAAATCATGGTTAGCTCATCAAAAAAATTTAAATAAAAATCTTAAAATAATTACAGCAGATCATGGTGGGATATATGGTGCCAAAAGCATATTTAATTATAATAATGCAATCTCATCAATTGTTTTTAAACATCAAAAAAAGGTTTTAAAAAATCAAATTAGTTTGCCATGTCTTTTTTTACATAAGAATAAAAAAGTACCTAACAACAAAATATTGATAATCTGTAAAGATATTCCTAAATATCCTAGACATTTTTTAAACGGCCCGATGTGTGAGGAAATTATTTCTGAATTTGAACAGGTTAAAAATTTTATAGAAAATACAGATACTAAAATTAAAAAAAAAATTTTAATCAGACCTTTTACTAGGCGAACAGGTTGGAACTTAGATAAAAAGTATGAAAAAATTGTAGGTAAACGCAATATGATTTATTCAAAAAAAGATTATGATAAACTTAGAGATGGTGCTACCATTAGAATTGTTAATTATCCCCAAACTGCTTTTTTAGAATCTATAATTAATGGACCAACTTTTTTATTATTTAATAAAAAATTTTACTATGAATATGAACATAATAAAAAATTTATGAATATTCTATTTAAAAATAAGATTGCTTTTGAAAATGGAAAAAAGTTATCAAGCCATTTAAATAAAATAGATCCATATATAATGGAATGGTGGAACGAAAAAAAAATCAAGGAAAGTGTCAGTATTTATATGGATAATTTAAATATTTATAATGAAAATCCTATAAAAAGTTGGGCAAAAAGTATAAGGAATATTTAAAAATACTTATTAATATAATTGATTTGCAATATCATTCAGACTCAAATTTATAAAAGAGAAAATTAAAATCTTCTTTGCATAATTTAAGAGAATGATTAATTTATTAAAAATAAAAAAAACTTATTAAAAAACCATTGATAATTTAAAAATGTATAATTTAAAATTTATTGAATATAAATTATTTAACTCAAATCGTTTTTCTTTAAAATCAAAGGAAAATAGTGAAATAAAAAGAGATTTAAAAAATGCAAAAATTTTAATCCTAGGTGCTGCAGGTTCAATAGGTTCCGAGTTTACAAAAAGAATTCTTAAATATAAATTTAATGAATTAACTCTTATAGATAAAGATGAAAATTCTTTAGTTGATTTAAATAGAGATATTAATTTATTTTATCCAAATATAAAAAAAAAAGTAAATTACAATGTCTTAGATATAACTTCATCAAATATTAATTCTATTATTCAACATAAAAATATTACACATTATTTCAACTTTGCTGCTCTCAAGCATGTTAGATCAGAAGAAAATTTTGAGAGTATTAATTATATATTTAGAACAAATTCATTTGACTTTTTGCCTACCAAAAAATTTAAACTTAAAAAATTATTTTCAATATCTACAGATAAATCCTGTTATCCTGAAAGTATATTAGGTATAACAAAAAAAATTATGGAGGAAAATTTAGCTTTATTTAAACTTAAAAATAAAGATGTACATGTATCTTCTACTAGATTTGCAAATGTTGCATTTAGCAAAGGTAGTATTTTAGAATTTGCTTTAAATAGAATTAATGAAAAGTTACCATTTGGAGTCCCAAAAAATATTAAAAGATATTTTATAAATCACAAAGAGGCTTGTAATTTATGTTTTAAATCTATTTTATCTAGAAGTAACGGTTGTATTACAATACCAAGTAATAATATAGGTATTAAGGAAGAGTATATATATAAAGTTATTGAAAAGTTATTAAAATTAAAAAAAGCTAATTACAAATTTAAAAAAAAAATTAAAAATTTAAGCAAAGGGTCTTTACAAATTGAGCTTAAAAACCAAAGAAATCAAGGTCAAAAATTATCAGAAATATTTAAAGAAGATGATGAAAAATTTTTTACAGATAAAAATGATAATGAAATTTTAATAATACCATTTCAATTAAATGAATTAAAAATCCGAAGTAGAATTTTTAAAATAAAAAAAAAAATAACTCAAATAGGAAATTTATATAAATTAAATAATATGCTTAAAAAAAATTATAAGAACTACAAACCCAAAAATACACTGAGTAAAGTAAGCTATAAATTATAATAACTAAAAATAGTTTTTATTAATACGAAAATATATTTAATCTTTTTTAGAAAATGAACTAATTTGGCCAAAGTCAGACCAGTATTTGCTTTCAATCGGATACAAATCCACTTTTGATTTATTTTTTAATAATTTCTCTAGAAATTTATCCATATCAATTTTTTGATTTTTCTTAACAAATTTCAAAATATTTTTCGAAAAAACATACATACCAGTGTTAATTAAAATATTATAAGACGGTTTTTCCATCATTTTGATTTTTTTATCTTTTTGTAATTCAAAAATACCATATGGAATGTCTATTTTTTTTTTAGCTACAACAATCGTGCAATCATTGTTATTAGAATTATGATATTTAAGAATAGATCTATAGTTACAGTCTATAATGCTGTCACAATTTATCACAAAAAAATTTTTACTTATTTTTTTAATCAATCCTAAAGATCCAGCTGTACCTAAAGAATTTTTTTCATATATAAAATCAACATTATTTTTATTCTTTGATTTAAAAAAAACTTTAATTATTTTCTGACTCGAATTAATACTAATAAGAAATTTTTTAAAGTTATGTTTGTTAAATTTTTCCATTATATGTTCAATTATAGCTTTACCTTCAAATGGAAATAAGGGTTTTGGTATTATAGACGAGAAAGGTTTCAACCTAGTTCCAAGTCCACCTGCCATAATTATTACTTGTGCATTTAAGTTTAAATTATTATTTTTGTTTAATGATTTTTTTTTTTTAAAAACTTTTATTATTTTTTGTTTATCATCTACTATAGGTACTAATGAAATATCATCAGGCATACTAAATTCATTTAAAGATTTACCAGAACTAATTTTTTTCTTATTTAAATAAAAAGATCTTTTATTAATAAAACTTTTAATTCTATTATTAAATTTAGCACCAGAAACAATAGATCTTAAAATATCACCTTCGGTTAATGTCCCAATTAATTTTTTACTTTTATCTGTAATAATTAAACATTTTTCATTAAGATTATTTAATAATATCAAAGACTCTTTTAATGTGATATTCTTATTAAGTAAATTTTTTTTGAAATTTTTTAAAAAATACATTTATTATTTATCTATAAATTTTTTTATATTTAAATTATTTTTTTTCGAAACTATTAAACTATATAAAAATTTACTTAAATTATAAACTCTGGGACTATAAGGATTTTTTAGATTTAACAATTGTTTTTTAAATATGCCAGACTGGGAATATTTTATACATTTTAAGATTTCTTTAAAATGTAAAGATGAGTTAATAATATTTTTTGGTTGAATTTTTCCTTTTTGACGATTTCCAATATTAACCACTGGTTTTTTAAAACCCGCTGTATCTACTATACCCATAGAAGAATTACCAATAACTAGATCACAATGTTTTAATAGATTGGCATAATTATTAATATTTAATTTTTTTAATAAAATATATTTTTTTGAATTATTTTTGACAAATTTTTTAATTTTTTTTAAAATTAAATCATAGCCCATATCTGAGTTGGGATATGTAAAAACACATTGAAAATTAGATTTTTCAATTGCTAATAAGAAATTTTTTATTTGGAAATTTAAAAATTTTTTCTCTAGTGTAACTGGATGTAATGTTGCAAACAATGTTTTTTTACTTGCATTCAATTTTAATTTTTTAAAAAATAAGTTTTTAGTCATAAATTTTTGTTTTTTCAATTCATTTAAATAATCTAAACCGACCAATTTTGTTCGCCAGCTTTCCTCACCTAGATTAATTACCCTATTTAAATATGTTTTATTTGAAACAAAATGGACATTAGAAAGCTTAGTAATTGCATGCCTAATTTTGTCATCTATAGCACCTTCAGTCACAGAGCCTCCATAAAAATGAATAATTGGTATATTTTGTAAAACAGCTGACATTGCAGCAGAAACGATTTCAAAACGATCACCAAGCAGAATAAGAAAAATAGGTTTGTTTTTAATTAGAGTTTCAGTAATATTTTTCATATCAAAACAATAATGATCAATTTTGGAAACATATGTATCCCTTAATTTTGTTTTATAAGTTTTTTGAATGATTTTTATTTTAAGTTTTTTTATTTCATACAAATAGTTTCCGAATTGACCTGCTTTATGAAAAGATGATAAAAATATTATAGGTTCAAATAGTTTTTCTTCTAAAATTTTTTTTAATATAGGTATATATCTATCTATATCGGCTCTACTTGAGGAATATAATATTATTTTTTTTTTCATTTCGATCCACTTGGTAATGATATAACCTTATCATATAGGTTATTAGTATTTTTGAGTCTAGATTTTGGAAATTTTCTCAAATGTTTTAATTTATGCAACGGAATCCATAATGGCCTAGCGTAAATTTTATTTTTCCACAAAAAATTTAATATGTTGTTTTTTTTTTTAATAAATTCTTTTTTCAATTTAATTGAAATAAGCCAATTATTAGATTTTGAATTTTTTAATGGAGTTACTAATTCAGCTGTAGAATAATGTATATTAAAAAAATTTTTATATTTAAGAAGTAATTTATCTTTTTCTTTTTGAATTTTATTCAAATCTAAAATTTGAGCAAACGCTAATGCAGCATTAATATTTGCCATTTTTAAATTATAACCAATCATGTTATGTTTATATTCCCATCTATCATTTATTTTTGAATTAGATGTAATATGATTACAATAATCAAAAATTTTTTTATCATTTGTAAGTATTGCTCCTCCACTTCCAGATGTTACAATTTTATTTCCATTAAAACTTAATATCCCAACTTTACCATATGTGCCTAAATGTTTTTTTTTATAATAAGAATTCAGAGCTTCTGCCGCATCTTCAATTAATATCAAATTGAATTTTTTACAAATATTTCTAATTTTTATTATCTCTGCTGAATTTCCAAAAATGTGTACACATATTAAACATTTGATTTGTCGTTTAGTTTTTTTATTTATTAG
>MDSW01173276.1_pt1 | contig 24891 bp, 24 predicted proteins | sample 811171 | NCBI WGS metagenome assembly MDSW01 (sample SAMN05326641, study PRJNA326480) | marine metagenome | isolation source: seawater | place: Atlantic Ocean: North West | collected 2012 | reverse complement strand
CCACGTTGATAGGCTGGGTGTGGAAGTGCGGTAACGCATGTAGCTGACCAGTACTAATAGCTCAATTGGCTTGATTTATGCACTGAAAAAAATTTTATGTAAATTTTTATTGATAAATAATAAAAACTTTTGATCAAAAAAAGTATTAATTATTTTTTTAAAATATATCTATAAAATAAATTTTATGAAAAATAAAAATAAAAATTTTCATTTAATAGAAAATTTTAAAAACTTATCTTTAGTATTAGCCTCAATACTCTTTTCAATTTATATGTTGGAAATTGCTTATGCTCTATATCAAGTTTCTAGTTATAAATTTAATAAATGGTCGACAAATAAATTAAATCGATATGATGTTTACAAAGATTACAAAGATTCTGGTAAAGACGCAGTAGTTGTCGTAACAGCAGAAAATTATATTTCAGATCATAAAGCAAAACATAATTTTATTCCATTGGCAGGTATATCAAATAAATTTACGATTTCTTGTAATGAATTAGGTTTTTGGACCACATATCACAGTGACCGTTATGGTTTTAATAACCCTGATGAAATGTGGAATAGATCATATTTTGATTTTGTATTGATAGGAGACTCATTTACTCATGGATCATGTGTTAGAGAAAAAGATACTATTTCTGGACAACTGAAAAAATTTGGTAAAGTATTAAATTTAGGTTATCCAGGAAATGGACCACTTGTCGAATATGCAACACTAAGAGAATATTTTAAAAATAATCTTAAATCAAAATATGTTTTGTGGTTTTATTATGGAAATGATTCACTTGAAGTAGAAAAAGAAATTTCTAATAACATTTTAATTAAATATTTAAAAGATAAAAATTTTACTCAAGATTTAATTAATAACCAAAAAAAAATAGATTATGTTGCAAAAAATCTAATGCTTAAAAAAGCAAAAAAACATGAAAATAAAAAAAATATTCTAATTAGATTTGATGAAATCAATTTAAAAGAAATTTTATTTTTACAAAATTTAAGACATCGACTGTCTTGGATGTTTAAGGTAAATTTAATGAGGTCTACTTCATCGGATAAATCTCATCAAGAGATTAAGGAAAATATTATAAATTTTTCAAAAATTCTATTTAATGCTAACAAATTAGTTGAGGAAAATAATTCTGAAATGTATTTTGTCTATTTACCCAAGTATCCAGGAGTATATAATGACTATAACTATTCAATTTATGAAAAAGTAATTGAAACAGTTAGCAACCTTAATATCCCAATAATTGATTTTTATCCTATTTTTAGCTCACATCCTGACCCCAAATCCCTTTTTCCCCTAAGAAGATTTGGTCATTACAATGAAAAAGGATATAAATTAATTGTAGAAACAGCTATAAATAAAATTAAATAATTTTTTACTATGGATTTTTTAAAAGAGTTTTTTGAGTTTTTAAAAGTAAGAAAAAAATTTTGGTTATTGCCAATTATTTTAGTATTAGCAACTTTTGGTGCTTTGATTGTTTTAAGCCAAGGTTCAGCAATAGCACCATTTATTTATACAATTTTTTAAGTGAAATCCATTTTAGGAATTTCTGCATTTTATCATGATAGTGCCGCATCTATTATTATAGATGGTAAAATTATCGCAGCTGCACAAGAAGAAAGATTTACAAGAATCAAACATGACTCTAATTATCCATTTAATGCTATAAATTTTGTTCTAGAGTTTGCAGATTTAAAATTAAGCCAGATTGATAAAATAATTTTTTATGAAAAACCTTTTTTGAAGTTTGAAAGGCTTTTAGAAACTTATGTAGCAAATGCTCCAAAAGGTTTTCTATCTTTTTCCAAGTCAATGCCTATCTGGTTAAGAGATAAATTATTTCAAAAAAATATGTTATTTAATGAATTAAAAAAGCATGATCCTAATTTTAATGATTACAAAAAAATTTATTTTTCAGAACATCATCTTAGTCATGCATCAAGTGCATTCTTTCCTTCACCTTTTGAGAATGCAGTAATTTTAACTGCAGACGGCGTAGGTGAGTGGGCTACCACAACTATTGCTTTAGGAAGTGGTAATAAATTAGATATTAAAAAAGAAATTCATTTTCCTCATTCTTTAGGTTTAATTTACTCAGCCTTTACATATTATTGTGGTTTTAAAGTTAATAGTGGAGAATATAAATTAATGGGTTTAGCTCCATATGGAGAACCGATTTATGAAAAAGAAATTCTTAACAATTTAATAGATGTGAAAGAAGATGGAAGCTTTCATCTTAATCAAAAGTATTTCAATTATGCCACTGGACTTACTATGACAAATGAAAATTTTAATAAATTATTTGGACAAAAACCTAGAGATCCAAATAAACAAGATATTACAAAATTTCATATGGATATAGCATCCTCAATTCAGAAAGTAACTGAAGATATAATGATAAAGTTAGCTAAGTATTTAAAAAAAGAATATAGTTCCCCAAATCTATGCTTAGCTGGTGGTGTAGCTTTAAATTGTGTGGCAAATGCTAAAATTTTAAAAGAAAAAATATTTGAAAAAATATGGATCCAGCCAGCAGCTGGAGACGCTGGCGGATCTTTAGGAGCTGCTCTTGCGTTTTGGTATATAGATCAAAGTAAAAAAAGAAATTTAGATCTATCTGACAGTATGCAAGGTTCATATTTAGGACCAGAATATACTCAAGAAAAAATCGAATATGAATTAAATAAAACTGGAGCTGTATATGAAATTTTTGATGAAGATAAATTAATAAACAAAACAGCAGATGATCTTACTAAAAATGAAGCAATTGGATGGTTTCAAGGAAGAATGGAGTTTGGACCAAGAGCGCTTGGCTCAAGATCTATATTAGGAAATCCTAAATCAATGGATATGCAAAAAAACTTAAATTTAAAAATAAAATATAGAGAGAGTTTTAGGCCTTTTGCGCCATCAATATTGCTCGAAGATTTATCAGAATGGTTTGATACTGATGTCGAAAGTCCATACATGTTACTAGTAGCCAGTGTTTCAAATAAAAAAATTATTAACATGAATGAGAATGAAAAAAAATTATTTGGTATCGAAAAACTTAATGTTAAAAGGTCAGAAATACCAGCTGTTACCCATGTTGATTATACAGCAAGGATACAAACTGTAAGGAACCAAACTAATAGTAAATATTATAAGTTATTAAAAAAGTTTAAGGAAAAAACAAATTGTCCCGTTTTAGTAAACACTTCTTTTAATATAAGAGGTGAGCCCATTGTTAATACACCATTAGATGCATTTAATTGCTTTATGGGTACAGAATTAGATAAATTAGTTATTGGAAATTGTTATTTAGAAAAGAATAAACAAAAAAATTTCTTGAAAAAAGATTATAAAAAAAATTTTGAGTTAGATTAATAGACTATTTCTTTTTCCATGATTGCAACCAAGCTTCATAATGTTTTGATCCATGAATTGTTCCATTACAATTACATTTTGAGCAAGGAAGCTCATCTCTTTTTCCATCAAATAACATTTTTCTAAATTTATTATGTAATTTTCCATTCCAAATTTCAAAGAAATCTGTTTGCATAATATTACCCATTGGGTTACGTCTTTGCCAGTCGTGAGGACATATAAACATATCACCATTCCAATCTATTTGAACATGATAAGCTGGATAAAAACATTTTTTATCAATTAACTTATTTAAATCAACTTGTTTTCCATTTTTTACAGTTCCAGCTCTATTTGTAATGTAATCAGCAAACTCTTCTCCTTTATACCATCTATCTCTTAATACTAAAAAATCTTTTGGGACTTTAGCTTCTTCAAGCATTGAATTAAATTTTTCTATTTGTTCCGGGCCATCGTACATACTAACAACAAGTTTTGACACTTTAGAATTATATAATTGTATTAATTTTTTTTTCGTTAATGGATCTCCATTAGTAACAATTTCAATTCCCCAAAATTGTCCAATCGAGTTTGTGATTTCTAATATATTTGGGTGCAAAAGTGGTTCTCCATAACCACACATTGTAAAGGAACCATCAAAGTTAATTTTTTTTAAATCTGATATTAATTTTTCAATTAATACTTGCTCCATTTTCATGTAAGTATTGGGTGCGATATTTTCATCAGATTTCGGACAAAAACTACAGTCTCTATTACATACATCTATAAGACTTAGTTCAATCCAACTTGGAATTGGTGTTCCTTTAAAGTATTGAGGATTTCGATCTAAAATTGGTTTTTTTCTAGAAATATTTTTTTCAATTGTTTCTTTTGGATCTAAAGGTGGATTATTATGACCTATGTTACTCATTATATTATAATCTTATATTGTTTATTTTTCATTTCAATAACAACATAAATTAAAACAAAATTTTTTCTATATATTTTCAATTTTTATATATTAATTCAAGATAGATATTTGCTTATTACTTAAACTAATTAACAATTTCAATATTTTTTGATAAATCTAAAATTAATTTACTTTTTTTTAATTTATTTTTTTTTAATTTATTAATTAATTTTGGTCTATTTTGTAAACTAAAAGATTTATTGAAGTTAATATTTTTTTTGTAAAAAAAATAGTAAGATTTTTTACCTAACATGCTAAAATCACTAAAATATACTTCATAAATAAGTTTATTTAGATCACTCAAATTTGGTAATTTTAAATTATTTATATTTTGATTTAGTAAATACTTATATTTCTTTATATTTGAAAATGAATTTGAAACTCTAAAATCTTTATCCCATGGTGCTGCTGCAGATGAAATAGTTTTAAATCGAAAATATGCAGTTTCAATAATTGCAGTTCCATGATGTGTTATTAATATATGTTTTTTATTATCTAAAAGTTTTAAAAACTCAATATTATTTAGTGACTCATTTATAAATAAAATTTTTGCATCATTTTTATATTTTTTAATAATCTCATTATAAATTAAGCTATCATTATAAGTTAATGGATTAATATTTTTTTTTTTAATAATAGATTTATGATCAAAAAAATTCGGATGAGCTTTGACTATAATTTTTTTATTTTTTTTTCTTAAAAAATTTATAGTAAAATTGAGCCATTCATAAACATTGGAAAACCCATCATATCCAAATGTTAACTGTGCATCTGTAAATGAGTGAGCGTAGATAATATAATCATAGTTTTTATATATAGATTTATTTTTAATTTTTTTAAAATTTACGGTCTTCATCCACGGAAGGGATTTGGGATTTAAAACAATATTTTTTTTTAGATTTTTTGATAATTTTTTTTTATAAAAAGAATTATTTTTTTTTTTTATTCTTAAAGCATCTTCATATTTTAAATACTTATTTGGATTTATGACAAATAAAGTACGTGGATAATTGTCACTATATATAAATTTTTTTTTTTGAAGAAAGTAATCTATTATCAAACCATTTAAATAAATTCCATGATCAATATAAGCTCCTTTTATTTTTTTAATGTTTTTAGACTCTTCTAAGAACTTAATTATTTTTCCTGCATGATAAATTTTTTTTAATAATCCTAAATAATAACTAAAAATACTGAAATAAGAGTCATAGTTTTGAAATATAGAGGGTATAATAAATCGCCCCACTCTAAATTGTTTGTATTTTAAATTTATTAAATTTGATTTTGAAAGTTTAAACAAAACTAAACTTTTAAAAATAAAAAATATAAAAGAGAATGAGGGCATTTTATTCTCTATTAAAATAAGTTTTAAATTAATTTTCAATTTATTTTCTAGATTTTTTTTACACGCTTCAGTAAATACATCATAGGTGTAACCAAGTCTTGTAGTTAAAAAGTAGTACATAAATAATAAATAGAAAATAACTAATCGCAGAAAATATCATATTTTCAAGTAAAATCTAAACTTCTTAAACTTTTCTTGATTTAAAAATATTATTGTTTAAAGAAACTTTTATTAATAAAATTTTATTCTGCTTTAAATTATGAGCTATTGTTCGAAATGTATAATTCCAATAACTAGACCTGAAACTTTTTTTAATGAAAATATATGTAACGCATGTATTTCCTATGAACAAAGAAAAAATATTGATTGGAAAAAAAGATGGAAAATATTCATTGAGAAAATAGAAGAAATAAAAAAAAAAAAAGCTTCTGGGTGGAACTGTATAATTCCTTCAAGTGGAGGCAAAGATAGTACTTACCAAGCATTAAAAGCAAGAGAACTCGGTTTAAATCCAGTAATAGTAACGGCAGCAACATGTCACTTAAGCGACATTGGTAGAAAAAATATTGATAATTTAAAATTTATTGGATTTGATACAGTTGAGATAACTCCAAATTTTAAGACTAGAGCAAAGTTAAATAGAATTTCCTTAGAAGAAATAGGAGACATATCATGGCCCGAACATATAGCTATATTCACTTTTCCAATTAAATTTGCTCTAAAGAATAAAATACCTCTTATATTATATGGAGAGAACCCCCAAGTTGAGTATGGTGGACCAGAAGAGCAATCAAAAAATCAGGTATTAGATAGAAAATGGCTAGAAGAATTTGGAGGACTTATAGGTTTAAGAGTTTCAGACTTTATAGAAAATCACAATTTTTCTAAAAACGAAATGGATATATATAAATATCCAACAGAAAAAGAATTAAGTGAATTTAAAATTGAAAGTTTATTTTTAGGTTTTTTTGAACAATGGGATAGTTTAAGAAATGCAGAAGTTGCTAAAAAAAATGGATTTACTGTTTTTAGCTCAGCAGTAGAAAATGGTTATCTTGATTCTGAAAAAATTGATAATTATCAACACGGTATTCATGATTATTTTAAATACTTAAAATATGGTTTTGGAAGAGCAACAGACCAAATAAGCTATCTTATAAGAAGAGGCAAACTTACTAGAGATCAGGGAATTAAACTTATTAAGGATTATGAAGGAAATTTTCCAAATTCTTATTTAGGTAAACCACTTAAAGAAATTTTAGATCATATAGAAATTTCCATCGATCATTTTCAGAATATATGCGATAAATATACAAATAAAAAAATTTTTAAATGTGATCAAAATGGTAATTTAATAAAAGATTCAAAAGGTAAACTAATTAATACTTTAAAATATTATTAATGTGAATGTTTCAATTTTAGATATCGGTATTAGTAATATTTTTTCCTTAAAATCAAATATAGAATCTCTTGGTTACAATGTTAAAATAATAAATCATAACAGCGAATTAGATAAGGCTGATAAAATTATTTTTCCAGGAGTTGGATCATTTAAAGCTGCTATGAGTAGAATAAGTGATCTTAATCTTCACGAATCACTTTATGACAATATAATTATAAAAAAAAAAATATTTCTTGGTATATGTGTAGGTATGCAGGTTCTTGCAAAAAATGGTTACGAAATGGGTGATCATAAAGGATTAGGGTTTGTAAAAGGAGAAGTTAAGAATTTAAAGGAACTTGGTTGTTCACTTCAAATTCCTCATGTAGGCTGGAATCATGTCTTTTTAAAAAAAAATGAAATAACAAAAAATATTCCACAAAATAGTGATTTTTATTTTATCCATTCTTATGCTTTCACTGGCTTAGAAGACAAAAATATTATAGGAACTACAGAATATGACTTTAATATTATATCAATAATCAACGAAAATAATATTTTTGGTACACAATTTCATCCTGAGAAAAGCTCAAAATCAGGCAAAATATTAATTAAAAATTTTTTGGAGATTTGATCTTTAATGCTAAAAAAAAGAATAATTCCCACTTTATTGTGGAAAAACTTAGGTTTAGTTAAAGGTAAAAATTTTAATAGTTGGAGGAGAGTTGGTGCCGTACTACCTAATTTAAAAATTTATAACTCCAGAGATGTTGATGAGCTATTTTTATTAGATATTTCAGCAACTATTGAAAATAGACAGCCTGATGAATTCTCTATAAAATCGTTCTCGAGTGAGTGTATAGTCCCATTTTGTGTTGGAGGTGGAATAAAAAAAATTTCACAAATAGAATACCTTCTTTCTTCTGGCGCAGATAAAGTTTGTATAAATTCTGAAGCATACAAAAATCCTAGTTTTATAAAAGAAGCAGTAAAAGTTTTTGGTTCACAATGTATTGTCATTAGCATTGATTATAAAACAGTGGGAGATAAAAAAAAATGTTTCTCACATTCTGGTAAAAATACTATAGATAGAAATCCAATAGAATGGGCTATGGAAATGGAACAGATTGGATGTGGAGAAATACTTTTTACATCAATTGATTTAGATGGAACTATGCAGGGTTATGATCTTAATTACATTGAAAAACTTACAGATAAAATAAATATTCCAATAATAGCAGGTGGTGGTGCAGGAAAATTGGAGGATTTTTATAACTTGTTGAATATTGAAAAAGTATCTGGCTCAGCTGCTGCAAGCATTTTTCATTTTACTGAGATCACACCAAAAATGGTAAAGAATTTTTTAATTTCTAAAGATATAAAAATGAGAGATATGTTTGCAGATAGTAAAAACATATAAACATTTTTCAATTAAAAATTGAAATAAGATTGAATTTTATTTGTGATATATTTTAATTGTTTATAAGAGATATTAGGATGCATTGGAAGAGATAATGCTTTCTTATAATATAGCTCTGAATTTTTAAAATCTCTAATTTGAAATTTTAAATTTTTATAAAAAGGATGCCTATATAAAGGTATATAATGAAAGTTGCATTGAATTTTTTTTTTTTTTAAAAAACTAAATAAACCGTCTCTATCTTTTTTATTTTTCAAAAGAATAACATATAGATGAAAAGAAGATAACTTATTATTTTCCAATAATGGAATTTTTAAGGGTAAATATTTTAAATTTTTATTATAATAAACTGCTATTTTATTTCTAATTTTAATCCATTTTTTTAAATTAGCTAATTGAGAAATTCCTAAACCTGCTTGAATTTCATTCATATGAAAATTAAAACCTAAAATTCTTTGTTCATAATACCAGGATGGCTTATTTTTTATATTTTTAATTATACCATTGGATCTTAACATTTTTATTTTTTCATAATATTTTTTTTTATTTGTGGTTATCATCCCTCCTTCCCCAGTAGTTATAATTTTTACTGGATGAAAACTAAAAACATTTATTTCACTATATTTACAGTCGCCGATTAAAGAATTTTTATATCTTGCACCTAAAGCGTGAGATGAGTCTTCTATAATTTTAAATTTGTAAATTTTTGATAGTCTATAAATTTCTTCCATGTCACAGGGATTTCCTGCAAAATGAACAACAATTAAGGCTTTAGGTAATTTTTTTTTACTATTTTTTAATTTTTTTTTTAAATTTTCAATTGAAATATTATAAGATCGAATATTAATATCTACAAAATCTATAACACAACCACAATTAATAGCAGCATTTGCAGTGGCAGCATAAGTATTTGATGTAGTCCAAACAACGTCGTTTTTTTTTAAACCTATTGCTAAACAAGCCAAGTGAAGTCCGCTAGAAGCGCTATTTAAAGATATAGAGTATTTGGAGTTACATAAATTTGCAATTTTATTCTCAAATTTTTTAGTTACAGGACCTCTTGTCAAAAAATTACTACTTAAAACTTTATTTACTTTGATTTTATCCTTACTAGTGATTTTTTGTGTAGCATAGCGTATCATAGGATTAATTTAAAAAATTTATAATTATATTTAACTTTTACTATGAATTATTTATATTTTAAATATAAATATGTACAATAAAAAATGAAATCATCACTTCTAAAAAATAAATCTATTTTGATCACAGGTGGAACAGGCTCCTTTGGTCGTAAATTCACAGAAATTATTTTGAAAAAATATAAAAATATAAAAAAGATTGTTATTTATAGCCGAGATGAATTTAAACAGTTTGAGATGAGTAAAAAATTTGCTTCGTTGGATAAAAATAAAAAATTAAGATTTTTTCTTGGAGATATAAGAGACTCAAAGAGATTTGAAATTGCATTAAATAATATAGATTATGTTATTCATGCGGCTGCAATAAAACAAGTCGATACCTCTGAATATAATCCAATAGAATATATTAAAACAAATGTTATTGGCGCTCAAAATATAGTAGAAGCATGTGCTCAAAACAAAAATGTAAAAAGAATTATTGCACTTTCAACAGATAAAGCATCATCACCAATTAATTTGTATGGTGCTACAAAACTATGCAGCGATAAGTTATTTATAGCCGCAAATAATTTTACTGGTAGTAATAAATTTACAGTAATTAGATATGGCAATGTTGCTGGATCAAGAGGTTCGGTAATTCCTTTTTTTTTAAATCAAGCTAAAAAAAAATTAATTACAATCACTGATAAAAGGATGACCAGGTTCAATATAACAATTGAAGAAAGTGTGAATTTAGTAATATGGTCAATTATTAATTCTACAGGTGGCGAAATAATTATTCCAAAATTAAAATCATATAAAATTTTAGATTTAGCAAAAGCAGTATCTGATAAATGTAAAATTAAATATATTGGAAAAAGACCTGGAGAAAAACTAAATGAGGAAATGATAGCAGCAGATGATAGCTCTATTAAAATTGACATGGGAAAATTTTATATGTTAATTCCTCCTTCAAAGATGAAAATTTTTTCTAAAATGATTAAAAAATTTAAGGGAAAAATTATGCCTGACAATTTTGAATATAACTCAAATCAAAAAAGTTTTTTGAATATAAAAGATTTATCTAAGATAATAAAAAAAATAGAAATTTAATAAATTTCAGTATCATTAATTTTTATTTAAATATGAAAAAAAATAGATGTATAGCAATTATACCTGCAAGAGCTAATAGCAAAAGAATTAAAAATAAAAATATTAAAAAATTATTTAATAAGCCAATAATCTATTATCCAATTCAAGCAGCCAAAAATGCAAAATGTTTTGATGAAATTTATGTTTCAACTGACTCAAAGAGAATTGCCAATATTGCATATTTGCTCGGTGCTAAAGTACCCTATATGAGACCAAAAAAATTATCTAATGATAAAGCGAGTACTATTTCTGTTGTAAATCATCTAATTAAATTTTTAATCAAAAATAATAAAAAATTTGATTATGTATGTTGCTTATATCCTACAGCAATATTTACTAAACCTAAACAATTACTTAGTGCATACAAGAGTTTAAAGAAAAAAAATGTTAATTATGTTTTTACAGTCACAGAATATAATCATCCTATAGAAAGATCTTTTGCAATTAAAAATAATAAAATTTATAAAGGTATGAAAAAAAAACATTTTTTATTAAGATCGAATGACTTAAATAAAAATTACCATGATGCAGGCCAATTTTATTTTGGAAAAACTAAAAGTTTTTTGAAAAATATTCCTATTTTTCAAAAAAACTCAAATGTTATAAAGTTAGAAAAAAATAATTCTATAGATATCAATGATATGAATGACTGGAATTTAGCTAAATTAATATTTAAACCTTAAATTTATAATTTTTTTATTTTTAGTAAATCTAAGACTTTGTATGGTAAGGGGTACTCTTTTTTTAAATCTGTTGGACTTTTTTTGCCTAATAATTTCTCATAATAAATTGGCGAAACACCAAACCCTGGTCTTATTCGTCTAATATTTTTATTAGAAAATTTTTCACTCTTTTTTATATCTTTTACGACAAAAATAGATCTTCTAAACATTTCCGATTTTTTTTCAGATTGATTTCTGTAAAAACTTTTATAACCTCTAAGTTTAAATGCTAAATCAATATCATTTCTAAATTTTTTTATCTCATCACCTTTTATAGAAAAGTTAATATCAAGACCTTTTTTTTGATTTTTAAGAGCTATGTGCTTTTCTATAATATCTGCACCAATTGCTACAGCTGAAATTGCTACCCTATTATCCTTGGAGTGGTCTGATAAACCAATACTACATTTAAATTTTTTTTTTAAAATATTAATATTATTTAAATTAAAATCAGAAATATTAGATGGATAGTTGCTAACACAATACAACAAAGTAATATTTTTAGCGCCATATTTTTTTGCAGTTTTATAAGTTAATTCGATTTCTTTAAGAGATGCCATTCCGGTAGAAATTATCATTGGTTTTCTTGTCTTAGCAATTTTCTTTACAAGCGCAAGATCAGTCATTTCAAATGAAGCTATTTTGTATAAAGGACATTTTAATTTTTCTAAAAAATCAACTGCAGACTCATCAAATGGTGTACTAAAAATTTTAATTCCAATTTTTTTTGAGTAACTAAAAAGTTTACGATGCCATTCCAAAGGTGTTTTAGCTTTATTATATAAATCCCATAAATTATAGTTTTTCCAGAGTCCTTTAGTTATTTTAAAATATTTTTTTTTTGATTTAATAGTCATAGTGTCAGCTGTAAAAGTTTGAAGCTTTACAGCATCAGCACCATTTTTTTTTGCACATTTAATCAACTTTTTTGCTATACTAAAATTTCCATAATGATTTGCTGATATTTCTGCAATTAAAAAAGGTTTTTTAAGATTCATTGATCTATTATAAATATATAAATTATAAATGTCTTTTAAAATAGAAAAATTAACAAAAAAACATGCAAGATTTTTATTTAAGTTAAGAAATGATCATGATTCTAGAAAGTTTTCAAAAAATAAAAAAAAATTAAGTTATAAAGAGCATCTTAATTGGCTCGAAAGTTCTTTAAAAAACAAAAATTTTAGAGGATTTATTTTTTTTAAAAACAGCAATAAAGTTGCTTATGTTAGATTTAAAATTAAAAATTCGAAAGTATACGTCTCAATTGCATTATCTAAAAAGTACAGAAATAAAGGATTTTCAAAAGAAATACTTCTGATTGCAGAAAAAAAAATTAAAAATAAAACTTTTTATTCTTATGTAAATATAAATAATGTAAGATCTATTTCATTATTTAGATCATTAAACTATTATAAATATAAAAAGTTTAAAAATTTTTTAATTATGAAAAAAAATAAATCAAAAAATAATTCAAAAAAATATTTATTAATAATAAATAAAATTGAAAAAATTAGAAAAAAAAATAATTCCAATTGGATGGATCTTCTTAGAATTGCTTTTAAACATTCCCCAGAAGAATCTGGCAGAATAATGAAAAATATTTACCAACAAGATAATAAAATAAGTTTACTATCTAAAAAATTATCTAAGTAATATTTTTTTAACTGATCGCTTATTTAAAACGATCTGTCTAATAATTGGATGTGCTATATAGTAGGGAGAAAAATTCTTCACAATATTTTTTTTTTTTTTATAAAATTTTTTAAAGTTTTTAATGACAGTTACCATATTTTTTGCTCTGATATTATTGTCTAAATTATTTTCAATTAAAATTTTATTTTTTGGAATATTGTACTTTTTAGTTAATAAAATTTTACCCCCATCCAAATTTTGATTTAAAATAATTGTAGAACAAAAAATTTTATTTATATTTAATATCATATAATATAAAGAAGTACTTCCTGGATATTCTGGCAATTTTCCGGAGTGAGAATGAATTAGGTTTTTATTTTTTAATAAATTTTTATTTTTAATAATTTTTCCAGGATAACCTGAGTAGATAAAATTTTTTAATTTACTTTTTAGGAGATAATTAGAAACTTTCACATTATCAACGCTATCTGATTTAAATTTTATAAAATTAAATTTTTTTAATTTTTTTAAATTTAATTTTTTTTTTATTTTTATTTTATTCACTAGTAAAATTATTTGATCTGGTTTAAGATTATTTTTTATTAGTTGGTCAAAATATATTTTTGATCTTTGTGTATTTGATATTATTAATCCAAACTTCATTTTGCTAATACTTTTTTTAAGAGGTTAATTTCTAAAGCCAACAAATTTGAAAATAAAAACTTTTTATCATTTTTCAATTTATGTTCATTTAAAAAAATATGATCATTTATTTTTAATATAATATTTAATTTCAAAATATTATTTAATTTTAATTTCATAGTTAAAAATCCCAAGTATATATATGTACCAATTTCAGCATTTAATTTAGACACTTTTTTGAATTTTTGATTATATTTTTTTTTTAAAACTAAATTTGATGAATATTTTTTATAAAATATTTTAATTAGTTTTATATCTTTTTTACTTAACTTTTTAAAATATAGTTTTTCTAAAAGGTTATAAGTTATAAAATTATTACTAGCATCTTTTACAGCTAATATCTCTGGATCTTTCTTTTTAAGATAATTTTTTTTTAATAGCAAAAATTTATATTTATAGTATTCCTGAATTTTTCTTAAATCCCAAAGGGTATTTTGATACCTATTATTTCTTGAAATTAAAATTTTTTTTTTTAATTTTTTCATTTATTTCGTTTATTAAGTACTTTAAATTTGTTTTATAATTTTGAAAATCATTGTTAATAACTAAATTTGAATTTTTAGGTTTTAAAAATTTAATATCTTTGCCTACAACATTCTTTTTTTTTGAATAAATTTTTTTTTTATTTCTTTTAACTAATATTTTTTGATCTACATTTATAAATATTTGTAAATATTTTTTGAATGTAGATTTATTTTTTTTTTGGTGATTTTTAAATATAGATAAAAATGAACATAATACTAAATATCCTTTTTTTTCTAAATATTTGCAAAACTTTATTACTCTTAATGAGTTTTCCTTTCTATCTTTAATTGAGTAGCCTAAATCATTAGATATATATTTTCTAAACTCATCACCATCTATCCAGAAAACATTAATTTTTTTTTTTTTTAAATATATATTTATTTTATTCGCAAAAAAAGTTTTACCTGCGCCAGATTTTCCAATAATCCATATTACCATATTTGTTTTAATTTTTTGTTTGCTAAATTCAAATCTTTTAAAGTATCAATTTCTAACCAAAAACTCTTAGTTTCGACAGCTTTTAATTTTATAATTTTATAATTAATTGCTAAATTCAAAAAACTTGTAAAATCTATCTTTTTATTTTTTAATAAATAAAAAAATTTATTCAACTTTTTAAAATCTTTATAAGTAAATTTTATTATCCCCATGAATTGATGCTTAGGAATGGTATTATTTATTTTACCTCCAATTGACTTTACATAGCCTTTTTTTATTACTAGGTCTTCTGCATCATTAAAAACATTTTTTATAGACATTCTTTGCTTCCAATAATTATACCAATCTTTTTTAACAACTATAGATGTACAATTTTTTTCTAATTTTTCATAAATTTTGTGATCAAATATTATATCTGCGTAGCAAACTATTACAGGCTTATTAATATATTTTGATGCGCAAAAAAAACTATAAACCATATTGGTTGTTTTGAAGTTCTTGTTTAAAACAAATTTATAGTTTTTATAATTTAATTTTTTTTTAATTAATTTTGATTTATAGCCAGTTACTACTATGACTTTTTTAAATTTATCAAAAAATCTTTTGTTATATTCTATTATTGGAGTCTTATTAACTTTTACCAAGCATTTTGGAACTTTTTTAGTTTTGTTTTTGAGTCTACTACCCTTTCCCGAAGCTAAAATTACCAGTTGCATAAAATTTTTTAATTAAATTAATATCTCTATTTTTAAATTTTTTAAATCTTTCTGGATGCCATATTATTCCACCAACATTTAATTTTTTATGTCTAAATGCTTCAATGGAACTATCATCACATAAAGCCAATATATCAATATTTTTTGATTTTTTTGTAATTATAATGTTGTGATAAGAATTGACTAATTGTCTGTATTTTTTGGCCTGATTATCAATTATTTTAACAAAATGATTTCCAACATGATTTTTGGTTTTTTTAAACTTACACCCAAATCTTTTTGCTAAATATTGTGTACCGTGGCATATACCAAAAATTGGTAATTTTTTTTTAATTCCATATTTAAAAAAGTAATTATCAATTTTATTTCTTTCAATATCTTCTTTTTTTTTTGAAAAAGAAATTATATTATTTCCCCCACTTAAAATAATTAAACGAGTTTTTTTATATATACTTTTTTTTATCGCTATTTGAATTTTTGCGTTAGGAAAAATTTTTTTTACAAAAATAAGTAATTTTTTTTCAACTGAATACTCTATTTGATCTTTAAATCTGCAATATATCTTTGGTACAATTAAAATATTCATCTTAATAATGTTTAAATTTATAGTTATTAATTCTTTCCAACATTGACTATTATTTTTTTCTGTTCACAATCTAATAATAGTTTATTAGATTTAATTATTTGATTAAATAAATCATTTCCAACACCAATTGCAGCAGGCAAATTTAATTCAGCACATCTTATTGCCATATGAGAATTAATTCCGCCATATTTAGTAATTAGTCCATTAATTTTTTTAGTAAATATGAAGTCAAATCCTGGATCGGCATTTTCTATACAAACAATTTTTTTATTATAAGCATTTTCTTTAATAACATCCAAATAAAGTATCTCACCAAAGGTTTTTTTTGATCCTATAAAATTAATTTTACTAGAATTTTTTGTATAATATAAATCTTTAATCGATGTTATTACTTCAGGTAACTTAATAGGATAGTTAAATTTATACTCCTTTTTATTATGATAAATATGATTTTCTATTCCATAATTATTCAAATTTCCCTTGATTTTATAAATTGATAGATTGTAATACATATCAAGAATTTTTCCTATTTTTAAATAAGAAAGATCTTCTACTTTTAAATTAAATTTTTTCGTAAAAATTTTAAGATATTTAAAAATCATATCTATATTTTTTGTAAATATATATTTTGAATACTCTCTAAGTTTTATACTTTCTTTTAGAAAAAAAATAAATTTTTTCAAAGAAACATTTAGTTTATTTTTTTTCAGAAATAAATTAATTTTATTTTTTTGAACTTTATTGAATTCAAATCTTTTTTTTACGATATTATCTTTACTTACAGATCTATCCTTTTTAAAATATAATTCATACCCATCTCTATAATTTAAAGAAGATATTTCGTAAGTATTGGGTCTTAAGTGTCCATATTTTTTTAAAAATTCATTTTTTGGTAATTTATAATCTTTATTTATATCTGTAGCTATTGTCTTGATGGATTGGAAAAAATTATTTTTATCATTATTTGTCATGATTCTATCTCTTACAAAAGAATTAATAATATCAGTTGAAATAAATGCACATCTAGCCAAACCAGCAAAAGGATATGTACCATATTTTTTACAATCTTCAGTAAGCCAATAAATTTTATCAATATAATACATGCTAGATTTATCTATTTGTTTTTGGCGCTCTTTTAGAATATTAATTTTTTTAATTTCCAAATTCATTTGTTCTATTGCTTTTAGATTTATATTTTTTAACGAAGTCTCAATTTCTGTTAACTCTTTTTTATTGAATCCTTTTTTTAAAAGATTTTTTAATCTTTGCTTTGTATCATGTGTGAAGCATGTGAACAAAATTTCAAATTCTACTTTGTCATGTAAATTTTTATTTTTTTTAAATTTTTTAAGATAATAATTAATTAGTTTTTCTGAAGTTTTAGTTGATAAACTTGCAGGTAACCAAGAATTAAAATCAACTCGTACATCAATAAATGGAGTACCAAAAAAAGTTGTCATTAAATGATTTGAATTAACATCTCTATAACCATAATTTTTTCGATGTTCTGCCCACACGTTATCTGTAATTAATTCTTGGTACAATGATAACGCCAATGGCTTTGGTTTCGTTCCAATCATTTCTGCAGGGTTCCAGTCAGGCATTACCCCAAAATAAGTTGATTTGCCTAGAAGATCATGGTGCTTACTCTGGAGTTTTTGTATTTTTTTTTCCAAAGTTTTAAAATTAAATTTTGCAATATTTTCATTAATACTTATGTTTTTTTTAATTATAATTGGCCTTACCTGAAGTATATAAATTTTACCTTTATTGTTAATAGCAAATTCAATATCTAAGTGAAAATCACCAAATTTTTTTTTTAATCTTTTTATAATTATAATTAATTTTCGAAATTTTTTATCTTCAACTTTAAATTTATTATTATCAAGAAAAGTAATATTTTTTGTTTTTGATTTTCCAGAGGTAACTATTGTTGTATCTTTACCTACTGAATAATTTATTTGATAAAAAGGAAAATAATTTTCTAAATCACACGTTGTACAGACACCAGACAAAGTTACGTTTTCGATCATACTTTGAACAAGTATTTCATTACCTAAATTTTTAAAATTTTTATAAGAATTTATGACTTTATTTATCGATTTTTTTACTAAATATATATCTTTCGATTTAATATTAAGAATACTCTCAAATTTACCAGCAAAAGAGGCTGTGGCATTATCTTCAAAAACATTTGACGATCGAATTGCAATTTTTTTTGAAAATTTATTTTGAATATTTTTTAATATTTTTTGACTATTGTGATTAAAATCTTGGACTGTGAATACATAAGTTTTAGGTATATTAATTATTCCGAATTTATATAATTGCAATAGAGTTTGAGCTTTGGATTTAAATTTAAATTTTTCCATAGGTAAATTATACAAAAATATTATAGATTATTATATAATCAAATTTTGATAAATCTGAATTTGTAATTACACTAGCAAATTTATTAAATTTTACAACTTGTTAGAAAAATGATAGTCACAGATAATAAAAATCAAGCTTAATAAAAAGTGTTCATGTACCATAAAAAAAATGGATAAAAATAAAAAAAAAAATGTATTATTTTTATTAATAGATGGCTTAAGATATGATACTTTAAGTAAAAATAAATTTTGCGAATATTTATTTCCCAACTTTTCAAAACTAAAAAAAAAATCAATTTTTAAATCTGCTTTTTCTAATGGTGTTTGTACCCAAATGGCCTTGCCATCAATTTTTTCATCTACATATCCGTTAGATTATGATGGATACGAGAATGGTATTCGCGGAAGACCTAAATCAATTAGTGAAGTTTATAAAGAATATGGATACAAAACATATTTAATAACTAATTGTTCAGAAATTGCCACTTCATATGATGGCTATCATAGAGGTTTTGATGAAATTCAAGCAGCTCCAGATTATGCAAATTTAATTGAAAAAAAAATTAGCCTTACAATTAGACCAAAATTTTTAAAATTAAGCAAATCAGAATTGAATAAGGATGAAAGTTTAAATTATCTTAAAAAAGAAATAAGATTATTATGTGAATCTGTAATTAAAAGTCTTAATACAAATAATTATATTTGGTCAAAAAAACTTTATAAGCATAATAAAAAAATTGTAAAAAGTTGTATCGCTGAGTTAGATTTAATGGAAAAGAATCCATTAGAAATAAAAAATAAAATTATAGAAGATGTTCCAAGAAATTATTGGAATAGTTTTGGTTACTGGAAATATCTTGGAAAGAATAAGCCTAATAAGTATATATTTTTTTTTAACAAATTATTTCATATATCATCTTTTAGATTAAGACAATTTATTAGAAAATTAAATATTTTACCATTTAAAAGAAATTTAAATTCAATAACTATAAGATCAACAAATATTATTAAGGAAATACATAAAATTTTGAAATCAACTTCTCAACCTGTATTTATTTATTCTCATTTAATGGATGTCCATGATAATTCAGAAATTGGGGACTTATTTTATTTTTTTAAGAAAGTTTTTTATTTTCCAAAATGGCTTATAGCAAAAATAAAAGGTTATACTCCTCGCTCGTTTAGTTATGACTCAAGTTTAATGATTTTAGATGAAATGCTTAGTGATTTGTTTTCAGATATTACTAAACTAAATGAAAAATCAGATACTTTAGTTTTTCTCTCATCTGATCATGGATCTGCCAAAGCTTTTACACCTAAAAGAAAAGATGGAGAAAAAGATTATTTTTTAGGAATGTACGAAGAATCTTTAAAAATACCAATGTTAATTTTTAATTCTAATCTTGAAAATAATAAAGAATGTAAATTAATTGACAGCATGGGATTAGCAACAACATTATTGGAAAGTACAAATATTACACCTCATTCTTCTTTCAAAGGAAAAAGTTTATATTTAGGTGGAAAACCAACAGTAATTTCAGAACATACAGGTAGAGGCTTGCCAGACGTTGTTATGGGAGCGTTATATTTTGTTTTAACATCTAAAAATGAAAAATTATTTGTTTGTATAAAAGAAAAAGAATTAATACTTAAGTATTATGATCTGATTTATGATCCTTTCGAAGAAGAAAATTTAATTGAAAAGAATGAATACAGGGATAAGATCTTACATATGTTAAAATACCTTGTTAAAGAAAGAAAAGAAGTTATATTTCAGAGACTTACAAAGACTAAGTGTGAAAAATTTGATTTTAAAATTTCGGACATTGCTTAAATAATGTGTTTGCTAAACTTAGAAATTTTCTGTATAGGACACATTCACATTATATTTTATGATTAAATCTCCATTCTCACAAAGAAAACCAAAAGACTTTAGAGTTCTAATGCTCTATCCTAATGTACAAATGAGTAGTTTAATGCCTCAGAGTATTGGTATTTTTGCTGCTTTATTTAAAAATGCTGGATACGCTTTAGATTTATTTGATTGTACATATTATCAAGATTTCCATTTCAAGAACAATAAAGAAGGACTTAACGAAGAGGAAATGAGAGAAAAAAATAAATCTCAACCAATTTATGATTCTAAAGAGCTTTTAGAAAAAGGTGGTGCACCAAAAAAAACAAATATAAAAGAAGATTTCATTAAAAAAGTTCAGAAGTTTAAACCAGATTTAATTTTGGTATCAGTAGTCGAAAGTACATGGTTTTTAGCAGTTGATCTTTTAGAAAGTATCCCTTTAAAAGATAGAAATTATAAAACTTTATTTGGAGGTGTATTTGCAACTTATGCTTCTGAAAAAATAATTAATAATCCTTATGTAGATTTTGTTTGTAGAGGTGAGGGCGAAGAGCCAATAATGGAAATGTGTAATAGACTAATTAGCGGCGGAAGAATTGATAATGTAGCTAATTTTACAATTAAAGCAGATGGTCAAATTTTTAGAAACAAATTAAGACCTGGAATGGATATTAATACAGTGCCAATACCTGATTGGGATTTATTTGAACAAGGAAGTCTTTATAGGCCAATGCAAGGAAAAGTTTACAGAACAGTTGGAGTCGAAACCCAAAGAGGTTGTCCCTATACATGTACTTTTTGTAATTCTCCAGGAAATAATGTTATTTACAAAGATGAAACTAGTAAAATTTTTCATAGAAAAAAATCTATTAAAAGAATGAAAGAAGAGTTTGATTTTTTAATTAAAAAATATGATCCAGAATTAATATACTTCATATCAGACACATTTCTTGCAATGTCAAATAAAGAGTTTGATGAATTTAAAGAAATGTATTTGGAATATAAAATTCCTTTTTGGATGAATACAAGAGCAGAAACAATAAATCAACATAGAGCAGATAGTCTTGAAGAAATGAACATGCTTAGGTGTGATATTGGGATTGAACATGGTAATGCCGATTATAGAAAAAATTATCTTAGAAGAAATGTTTCAGACGAAGTTCAAATTAAAGCTTTTGAAATGCTGGCTGACCACAAGTATACTCCAAAAGCGAATTGTATTATTGGTATGCCTGATGAAACAAGAGATTTAATCTTTGATACTATTAATTTTACCAGAAAACTACCAAAGACCATGGAAGCTACCGGGGCATTTATTTTTGCACCATATCATGGAACTCCTTTAAGAGAACTAGCAATTAAAAAAGGTTATATAAAAGAAGATGATATAGTTACATTAGGAATTACAGGTGGAGACAAAAGTATGCTTAATATGCCCCATCTTTCATCTGAGGAAATTGGAGGTTTGGCTAGAACATTTTCTTATTATACTAAATTTCCAGAAGATAGATGGGGAGAAATAAAAATTGCGGAACAATTTACTCCTGAGGGAGATAAAATGCATGAAAAATTAGGTAAAGAATTTGACAAAGAATACAGATATCCTTTATCTCAAAAATCAATAGATGCTGTTATGTAAATTAGGTTTATTAATAATTAAATAAACTTTTTTATAACCTTAACAACTTTATCCTGACCAATATTATTATTATCAATTTGTAGATTTTCTTTAGCATATTTTCTAAGGTTTTTTTTTGATAAAGAAATTTTTTTTAATAGCTTTGATTTATTAATGTTGTATACTTTGTCTATATTAATAATTGGTAAATTTAGTTTATTTGCGTATTGATCAATTCTATCGTTCCAATAATTTCCTAAGATTTTTGATTTAATACATAAGATATTTTTCTCTAAAAGAATAGCATCTAGAGCAGCACTAGAGTCATGAAATAAAATTAAATACGAATTATTTATAATTTCTGGAGTTCTATACTTTACAATTTTGTAATTTCGAAAAGAACGCATAATCATTTTGTCAACATTTTTAGGATGCAGACAAATAATAATTTCTTTTTTAAAAATAATTTTTAAATCAGAGAACAATTTATTTAACTTTTTATAATAAATCTTTTTATTACTTATTGAAATTTTTCCTTCTCTTAAGGCGACATCTAAATTATCAATATTGCTATCAATAAAACATATATATTTAGAAGATAATTTTTTTTTTTTTTTTAAATTATCAAATGATCTGCTATTTATTTTAAAAATATTCCTAAAGAAATTTATTTCAAAAGGAAGAAATTTTTCTAATTTCTTTCTAAATATATTTTTTTTATATATAGACTCAAAAATTGCGTTAGATGATTCAAAATAAATATCGATTTTTGGAAATATATTAAATAAAATTAAAGCTCTAAATAAATAATTTGTAAATTTTCTTTTTAAGAAATAAACAATCCCTGTTATATTAGAATAATTGATATCATTATTTTTAAAAATCTCTATAGCATTATTAATATGTCCATAATTCATTAATAATATTTGTTTAAGATCTATTTTGTTTAAATAATAAAAAATTTTAAAATTTGATAAGGATTTTCCCAAGTTATTAAATGCTACAAAAGTTTTGTCTTCAAAAAAGTTAATAAAATCTAATTCATTATAAGGTTTGAAAATTTTTATTTTTTTTGAAAAAAAAAATTTTTTATTTACAGATTTTTCAATTTTATACGGTGGAAGTGTTAAGTTAGACATATTTATAATATGAAAGTTTCCAAATTCAGAAAATATTTTTTTATAAATATCTAGATTAATTTTTAAAAATCTATCGTAATCATTGTTATGAGATACAACCAACATACCAAATATTATTTTTTTTTTTTTCATAAAAAAATTTAAAATTGGTTCTTCATAGAGCTTTTTTCTTTTTCACGCTCTATCCAATAAGTTTTTAAAGACTTATCTATTTTTTTTTTAATTAAATCTTTGCCAATTAAACGCATGAAAAGACCGATTGGAGTTACAATAAAAAAAAAAATTACAGCCATTATTATCGGTGCTATTATTGAGCCTAGGTAAATTCCAAATTTGAACCAGATAAAATTTAATGGAGTTAGTGCTTTAGATTTTAATATACCTAGTACTAAAAAAATTAGTGAAATGAATAAAAATATAAAATTAATTTGATCACCATTTGTAAATAAGGGCCAAAAACTTAAAATTAAAAAAAAGATAAAAAAAACTATTCCAAAGCTTTTATTTGAGCTCATATTAATCTTTGATTTTTTCATATATCAATAATTTTTATATAATTTATTTTCTATCTGGTGATAATAAAAATCTATATTTGTAAATTCCTTCAATAATTAGTGAGAAAATTAGAGTAGAAATTAAACTGTGTGTGAAAAAAGGTATTGCCATATAATAACAATTTATTAGTCCATTAATCGAATATTCATAATATCCTAGAGACCATACACCAAAGTTTGTTATTACAAAAAAAGATAATGCACCCAACAGTGACCCAGTTAACCTTGAAATAAAATTTGAACTTAAATATTTTGAAAATAAACCAATAAATAAAATACTGCCCCATGTAAAAAAGGTTACATCATGAAATCCTATAAATAAATCAGTTAAAATAAAACTTAAAATTAAAATTGGTATAAATTTTATACCTAATAACGCTGGTACATAAAAACTCAAAGCTAAAAGACTTGTAAAATTTGGAGGGTGAGGCACAAACCTACTTGCAGCCAGAGCAGCTAGTATTCCTAAAGAAATTTTTAAATAATTCATAGATGATATTAACTATAATAAATTTAAATATAAATTAAAGTTATTTTTACACAAAGTATATTCTTTTAATCATTTTTTACTAATAATTTTTTTTAAAACCTAAATTAAAAGATCTATCTAATTGGGAATAGTCTCTAGCAGTTTCATATTTTTCATTTAATAAATTTGTTACATTTAAGAAAATATTATATGAGTTCCATAGATTGTATTTTATAATTAAATCATTAACTAAATAATCATCTGTTCGTTCATCATTATATGATCTATTCCCGTTACCATAATCTCTCGTTACATCAGACCATTTGCTATTTAAAGTAAAATCAAAATTTTCATAGTTAGGGATTTTAAAATTAGTTTTTAAATTAATTATATTTCTTGGTACCCTAACCATTTGTGCATTCGTATAACTTGCACTTTTATTTGGATCATCCTGTTCGGCACCATCATATGTAGATGTATATGTATAATTTAATCCAAAATTTAAATTATTATTAACGTTCCATTTTGAAACTAATTCCAACCCTTGAGATTTTACAGTTCCTGGCATATTTTGGGTAGTATAAGCTACTCCAGAACTAGTACCGTTTTTCCATCCTTCTAAAACATCATCATATTTTAAATTAAAATAGGTTGCTTCTAACATTAAATTTATATTTGAAAAAAATTTTTCTACTCCAATATCATAACTTCTACTATTTTCTGCTTTTACATAATCTATTGATTGTGTATTAGCAGCATAAACAAAATATAATTCATATAAAGATGGAAATCTAAAACCTGTTCCATATGAACCTT
>MDSW01177069.1_pt1 | contig 24896 bp, 22 predicted proteins | sample 811171 | NCBI WGS metagenome assembly MDSW01 (sample SAMN05326641, study PRJNA326480) | marine metagenome | isolation source: seawater | place: Atlantic Ocean: North West | collected 2012 | reverse complement strand
TTTGTTTGATAAGTTTTTTGTACCTCTGTGCCAAGTTGAGTGTTTTCTGATGATCAAGTCACCTTTTGATAAAATAATTTTTTTTTTTTCTTTTTTTTTAAAAATAAATTTCCAGTAAGGAATTTTATTATGACTGTTTAAAACAACTTCTGTTGGTCCTGAAGACTCATTAATGTCTTGAGTTGCAACAGATACTAAATACATTTTTTCTTCGTACTTTCCATCTGTATGAAAATGCTGTTCTCCTTTATTTGGAAAACAAATATTGCCTGAAACTCTAATTGTAAAATCAGACAAAGGCTTTTCCAATATTTGTGAAATTAATTTATCAAAATTTTGCTTTAAAATTAATTCCCAAATTTTTGAAGCATAAATACCTGCATCCAAACCTAAATTTCCAATTTTATATCCACCTATTTTTTTTAATTCTGTATTTTTTATTTTTTTTTGTATTTCAAGATTCAGTTCATCGCTTAATTTAAGAAAGCTCTCATTTTTAATAAAATTTGGAACAATTAAATAGCCATCTTTATAAAAATTTTCACGAAGATTCATTATTTTTTAGAACTAATTTTATATATCATATAAACTTAATTATTACGAATTAAAAAATGTTCTATTAAAAATGTTACTAAAAGAAATATTAAAAAAACTTCTGCCTATATCCTTGTTGGAATATTACTGGAACTATAAACGAAAAAGTAAAACTTATTATGGAAGAAATAAAGTGGACAAAATTATCTTAAAATATTTAAATTTTGACAATGGTTTTTTCGTCGAATTAGGAGCTAATGACGGAATAAAAGAGTCCAACACCTACTATTTTGAAAAAAACCTTAATTGGAAAGGAATTTTAATTGAACCATCGATTGAAAATTATGAAAAGTGCAAAAAAAATAGATCTAAAGAAAATTTTTTTTTTAACAATGCTTGTGTAAGTTTTGATTATAGAAAACAATATGTAGATTTATTTTTTTCAGATTTAATGACTATACCTTTAGATTTAGAAACTGATAATCCTATAGAACCTTCTGAACATGCAAAAATAGGGGAGCAATATTTAAATAAATCTCAATCTGTTAAAAAAATAAAAAGTAAAGCATCAACACTTAATAATATTCTTAATTTATCAAAAAGTCCTAAATTAATTGATTTATTATCTTTAGATGTAGAAGGTGCTGAAATTGAAGTATTAAAAGGTATTGATCATAACAAATATAGATTCAAATACATCTTGGTAGAGTCTAGAAACAAAAAAAAAATAATTAACTTTATGAAGAATGTAAAATACGAATTAATTTTGGAATTAGAAAATATGGATTTTTTATTTAAAAATATTAACTAAATAATAATTCTTTTTTTATTTTTTTAACTCTTGCGTCCCAAGTATATTTTTTTACGTCATGGTATGCATTGGCAGAAATATTTTTATACTTCTTTGGGTTTTTAAAAATTTTTTCGATATATTCTTTCCATTTACTAAAGTCATCGGGCTTTATTAAAATCGAATTATATTTATTTTTCAATATATGCCGATATATTTTTAGATCAGATGCAATAATAATTTTTTTACTTGCCATATAATCAAACATTTTTAAAGGTGATATGCTTTTTGAAATATCAATTTGACCTCTTCCAAAAATTTTTTTTTCGTATGGCATTAAAGCAATTTTATATTTTGAAAGTATATATGGGATCTTAAAATAAGGAATATATCCAAAAAATTTTAAATTTTTTCTTTTAAAATTTTTATTATTTATAAAAGTTTTATCACCGTAAAGGTGGAATTTTATATTTTTGCATCTATCAGCAAGTTTCGTTAAAATCTCAAAACCCTTGCCTGGATAAAAACTACCAATATAAACACAAGTTTTTTTTTCCATTTTAGGCTTTTTTTTAATTTTGAAATCTTTTAAAGATATGGCATCATCTAAGCATATATATTTACTATGGTTGTTAATAACAAAATTATTAATCAAAGATTTATTCAAAAATATATAGTTTATATTTTTTAACAAGTTTAAATTATTACAAATAGCAAATAACATTCTTGTAATACCAGAAATATCATGATGAATTTCTAAAACACTTTTATATCTAAATAATGAAAGAATAATACTAGGAATAATTGCCCTAGAAATTACTAAAGTTTCACTTGTTGAATTATTTAATAAAAAAATTATTTTTATAGAATAAATAATTTTTGTTATAAAATTTAATTTGATTTTACTCTTAAATATAGATTTAATGTTTATGCTTTCATTTATATTATAAATTTTTTTTAACTCTTTGAGTTTACTAGCGGAGTTTGGTGTAATTAATGAAACTCTAAACTTATTTTTTACAAGAGCTTCGCACATTTTTGCAACATGAATTGCGTATGCTGAAGAAGAAGGATATTGTACTTCACATATGTATAATAAATTTTTTTTCATACTTTAGACAAAATTACATATTAAATATGACCTAAATTTTGCAATTCAAACCTACTAAAATATTGAAATTGTAACTTTTTATTGCAAACAAGAAGAAAATATTATTTTATTATTTTACCATATGTCGCAAAATAAAACAATCAACGCGCCTGTCATTCTGTTTGTTTACAAAAGACCTGATCATACATTAAAAATTATAGAAAAAATAAATCAAGTTAATATTAAAAAAGTTTATATTATTGCTGATGGATGGAAGAGTAGTAATGATAAATCGGCTGTTGAAAAAACAAGAAATTTGATCAAAGATATCAATTCAAATGTAGAAAAAATTTTTTTTAATAAAAATATTGGTCTAAGAAAAAATGCCGAAATAGGACTCGATGAAGTTTTTAAATATGAGGAAAAAGCCATTATATTAGAAGATGATACTCTTCCTGATATTAGTTTTTTTGAATTTTGCGACACACTCTTAAACAAATATAAAGACACCAAAGAAATCAGTATGATTTCTGGTTCAAATTTTAAATCTGAGATAACTAAAAATCAAAAAGATGATTATTTTTTTTCTAGATATCCTTGTTTCTGGGGATGGGCTTCATGGAAAGATAGATGGAAGCATTTGTTTGATAATGAAATGAAAAAATGGCATGAATATAAGTCAAGTAAAAATTTTTCTGATAAATTTACTAATAGAAGAGAGATTAATTATTGGAAAGAAAGATTTGATTTTCATAAAAATAATTTAAATTTAGGAACATGGGATTATCCTTTTCTTCTAAATCATTTTTATTATGAAAAAAAATCTATTGTTCCAAAAAAAAACTTAATAAAAAATATAGGTTATGATAATCCAACTTCTCAAAATCCAAAAAAAACTTCTGAACTTAAAACATACTGTATTAATTTTCCATTAAATCATCCAAATGATTATAAAAATAACAGCGATTATGACAAATTTTGCTCAATTGGTTTATTTTCAAAATCTAAACTTTCACAAAGAGTAAAAAATAAATTAAGAAAATTATTAACTTTTTTTTATAAATAGCTCATTACTTAAATAAATTTTTATTTTTCAAATACCATCCATATGTATTTTTAAGTGCTTCGTCGAAATTTGTAAAATTTCCAAATTTTGAAAATTTTTTAATTTTTGAATTGTCACCATGCGTTTTAAAAGTTTCTATTTTTTGGTAAGGAAGTTTTTTTATTTTTTTAAAACTAGTCATTCTTTTGAGCAAGTTCAGAACATATTTAATATGAATTGATTTTCCTGAACAAATATTAAAAACGTTATGTTTTTTTTTTAATTTATTTTTATTGAGTAAAACTGGATAAACAAGTTCGATAACATCTTTTATATAAGTAAAATCTCTATAATGATTTCCGTTATTATAGACTGGAAAAGATTTATTTAATCTCATATGTTCAAAAAATTTTATTAAAAACATATCAGGCCTACCCCATTCACCAAAAACTGTGAAAAACCTTAGGCCAATTATTCTAAGGTTATGCATTTTAGAATACAATTCAGCACTTTGCTCATTCTGTGTTTTGGTTAAGGCATAAATATTAAGAGGATTTAATTTATACTTTTCTTTTATTGGAAATTTATTAGAGTCTCCATATATTGAGCTGGATGATGCATAAACTAAATCAACTTTTCTTTCCTTAACTAAATCTAAAATATTTGAAAATGCCAAAATATTGTTTTTTATATAGGTTTCTGGTTTTTTTAAGGAATATCTTACTCCTGGTTGGGCAGCTAAATGTAAAACGAAGCTAAATTTTTTATTTCCAATTTTTTTAAAAAAATTTTCCCTTAATGATAAATCGCTTTTTATAAAATTAAAATTTTTTTTTTTTAAAAGATTAATTCTCTTCTTTTTTAATTTTAAATTATAATAATTATTTAAGCTATCAATGCCTATTATATTAAAATTTTTTTTTAACAAAAAATTACATATGCTATATCCGATAAAACCTCCGCACCCAGTAACTAAAATAGTATTTTTTTTCATTAATATTTTTTAAACATATTTATAATTTTTTTTAAAAAAGTATCACTCTTATAAAAAGATTTACTTAGATAGATATTTTTGTCATCTGTTTTGAGTGGAGTTTTCCAGTCACCATATTGATAAACAAGATAATCTTCTATTGGGGTTGGGCAATTAACTTTTTTATTTAAAAAATTAATTTGTCCAATGTTGTAAAAGTATTTTTCAGGTATATTTATTTTCCATCTATAATATTCTTTTCTTTTTTTATCATGATTCCAGCCCATTAATGTATAACCAGTAATCTCATAAGGTTGTTCTTTAGCAAGCTCTAATTTAATATTTTTTAATACTTTGGACTCTTTTATAATCTTATAACCATTTAATACTAATTCTTTTTTAATTAAATCAAATTTATTAAAAAATTCTTCTGCGAATAAACTGATTTCCACGTCCCAATCCCATTTAATAAAGTCGTTTTCTCTATATGCTCCAAGCAATACTCCTCCTTGTATAAAATAAAAAATATCAATTTTTTCTAAGATTTCGCAAATTTCTATAAAACATTTTCGTCTGGATTGCATTTCATCATCTGACCTTATTTTTAATTTATTACTCACAATATTTAGTTATCTAAATTTATTTAGGATATTGTTAACCTTAGTAGATGATGTTCCTTTAGTATATGGAAAATAAATAATTTTTACACCTCTAATATTAAAGTCAGACTCAATTTTTTTCCATTTTGAAGTTTTAAACCAATCATCACCAACGAACATTATGTCAAATTTATATTTTTCCAAAAGTTTTAATTTATCCAATGTATTTTGTTTAATAACGTGATCAACAAATTTTACTGAGGAAACAATTTTTGATCTTTCTTTGTATTTTATAATTGGTTTTTTTTTCTTGTATCTATACACTAAACTGTCAGACGAAACTCCCACTATAAGTTTATCGCACATGGACTTCGCTCTTTTAAGAACGTTTATGTGTCCAATATGAAAAAGATCAAAAACTCCTGCTGTATATCCTATAACAATTTTTTTTTTAGTACTTTTTGAATAAAACATTTTTCAAACTTTCCTTTTCTTTTTTTGTTTTTGAAACTTTAATTTTCCAATTTTCTCCAAGAAATTTTTCTAATGAAAAAAAATAAAATATTTTAGAAATAAATTTAGGAAACATAACAGAATTATAAGGTTTATATTCAAAAAATTCTCCCAGTCTATCCTTTGATATTTCTATAGTTGCAAAATCCTTGAATAATTTAATTATTTCTTTTTTTTTTAAAACTAATGTCATGGGCGAATTTCCATGAACTTCGCTGATTTCATTATAAAGTTTTTGCCAGTCAAAATTATATTTAAAAATTTTTCCTTTTAATATTCCTTGAATGAAACATCTTTTTATATAATGTTTCCATCCTCTAGAATACAACATAATTAAGGCATGCCCATCATCTTTTAGAACTCTATATATTTCATTAACAGCTTTATTAATATCTTTGGTGTGATGCAAAACTCCAAAACAATAAACCAAATCAAATGACTTGTCATGAAAGTCTAATTCTTCAACATTTGCGACTTTAATGTTCTCATATTTTAAACCTCTTAATTCTAAATTCAGTTTTGTTAGTTTTATCTGATCTTCACCTAAATCAATTGCGGAAATTTTTGCTCCATTTTTAGAGTATTCCACTGTATCGGTTCCAACTCCACATCCTATTTCCAAAACATTCTCGCCATGGTGATTTTTAAACTCTGCAAATTCTTTTAAATATGGATAATACATAGTAAATCTTTTAAAAGAAATTTCATTAAACCACTGTAAAGAAAGAGGCTCTTTGTTTGAGTACCATTGCTGTGGAACTCTTTTACCTTTCCAATAATCTTTAATTTTTTGAATACTTAAATCTTCCATAAAATTATAAATATTTTTCCAAAAATAAACTTATATTTAATATCATCCATATTTTATTTGCATTACTTTTTTGATAAACTGCAGCTCCCTTTGAAAAATTATTGATATTTTTGTTATCAATCATTTTACTAACATAATCTAAATTAAATAGTCTATGTTTTTTTATTTTTTCATCAAAAATAATTTCTTTTACAAAATTTAATTTTTTTTTATTAATTAATTGATGAATTGGAACTGGAAAGCCTATTTTTTTTCTATTTATTATTTTTTTTGGCAAAATTTTATCAAATGACTTTCTTAAAATATATTTGGGAATATCATAATTTTCTGAAATACTATCGGATATCATGCACATTCTTATTTTTTTTGATTTGGTTGTCCATTTTATTTTATATTTGTCTGGTATTTGTGCTGCAAATTCAACAATTTTATGATCTAAAAATGGAACTCTTAATTCAATACTCCCAGCCATCGATGAATTGTCATCTCTTAACAAAATACCTTGTAAGTGCACTTTATTAAAAAAATATTGAATTTTTTGTAAATAATCATCTTTATTAATTTTGTCTAATGTTTTATCAATGAAATGCAAGGCGTTTCTATTATAATTATTTAAATCTAAATCATTATTTAACATTTTTCTTTTTTCATCAGACGAAACGTATTGATAAAGAAAATTCAAATGTTCGGAATATTTTGAAAAATTTTGATTATTATATTTTAATTTAAAATTTTTCATAAATACACTTTTATATTTTTTGTTCGTTCTGAAGAATTTTTTTTTGTAAGCTCTCTGATAATCATATGTTGAGTCGAATATTTTACCGTAGCCACAAAAAATCTCATCAGCACCTGCGCCTGCCAAAACTACCTTGGCTTTTTTTTTAATTTCATTACAGAGTTCATATTGAGTAACTTCATTTGGGATTGATAATGGTGCACCTTTAATATCAATTAGACTATCTAAATTATCAAAATATTTTTTACTATTAGATGTTATAGCCACATGTCTTATATTATTTTTTTTTGCAACATCATTTGCGTATATAAATTCATTATATTCTTTATCACGATATCCAATGCTATAAGCATTAAAATTTTTTCCAACAATTTTTGATGAAATCACTGATAAAATACTAGAGTCTAATCCTCCAGATAAAAGAGAAGCTACTTTTGCATCTGATATCAAATGATATTTAACTGAAGTTTTAACTAATTCTCTTAATTTGTCTATATAATATTCTTCCCCTTTATCTTTTTTAGGCAAGTTAAAAAAATTAGAAGCTTCCCAATACTTATGAATTGTAAAATTATTTTCAGTAATTTTAATAAAATGTCCAGGCTCTAAACTTAATATATTTTTGAAGTAAGATTTATTATTTATTGGATATCTATATGAAAAGTACGAGGAAATAGATTCAATATCTAATTGTTTTAAAGATGGCTCTAGCATTAAAATTGGCGGTACTTCCGAAGAAAAAATAATTTTTTTTTTTATAATTGAATAGTACAAAGGTTTAATACCAACCCTATCTCTGAATAAATAAAATATATTTTTTAATTTATCATAAAAACAAAAACTAAACATTCCATTGCATTTTTTTACAAATTCTATCCCTTCAGAGATTAAACCATACAGAAGAACCTCTGTATCTGAAGTAGTTAAAAAATTAAAACCTTTTTTTTCTAAATTTTTTTTAAGATCTTTAAAATTATAGATTTCTCCATTGAGCATTAAAATATAATTTTTGTTTTTTGTCATCATGGGTTGTGAAGCTTGATTTGATAAGTCTTGAATACTTAATCTTTTGAATCCAAATATATAATTTTTGCCAGAAATTATCTTTGTATCATCAGGTCCTCTATGATTAAGTAGATTGAGAGATTTTTTAAATTTAGGTAAATTAGATTGATTTAATTTTTTTAAATATATTTCTCCGAGTAATCCACACATTTTTAATTCCTTAATATATAAAGTTTAGTTGAACTTATTATTACTTTAATAAATACAAATATTAATAAAATATAGAGATATATTTCAAATAAATAAAAATTTTTAATAAAACAGAAAATAAAAAAAATTAATATCATGCCAGGTTCAGAAAATAAATTTCCTCTTATAAATTCATTATTAATAATTTTAAGTATAAATTTGAATATTGTTTGTTCTTTTTTACTTTTAATCTTTTTTACTTTAGAAGAGCTTAATTTTGTTCTTAAATTGAGTTGATTTATATATCTATAACTTAAGAAAAAAAAAGATATAAGACATCCTATAAAAATAAAATTTACTCCAAATATATTGTTAAATGACTCACTTTTATAAAGGAAAGTTGCTGTAGATATAGGAAAAAAAAAATAAAAAATATCTGAACCAAATGTATCAAGTTGATTTCCAAATTTTGATGAACTATCAGATATTCTTGCAAGATCTCCATCTAAAGAATCAAAAAACAGTGCAAAGATCCAACAAAATGCTGTTATTACTACTTTGTCATAAAAAATAAAAATTGATCCAACAATTGTTAAGATTATGCTTAAAATAGTTATAAAATTTGCGGATATTTTAATTTTTTTAAGCATATAAGCTATTAATGGAGTTATTTTTTTGAATAGAAGATTTAAAACTATATAATTTTCAGAAATATATCTCTTATTTGTTGGATTGCTTATAGATGCTTTTTTATATATTTTTTGTATTTTCATTTTAATGTAATTTTGCCTTTATCTATTTCAATTAGATTATCAACAAACTTTAGAACATCATTAGAGTGAGAAATAATAAAAATAATCTTGTCTTCTTTTATATTTCTAACATTATTAAGAATTTTTTCTTCAGTATCTTTATCTAAAGCAGATGTAAACTCATCAAAAAATATAACTTTTCTATCATGATACAATGATCGAGCAATTCCTATTCTTTGTCTTTGTCCTTCTGAAAAGAAAACTCCGTCTTGACCAACTTTTTTTTCTATTCCGTTATTAGAATTAATAAAATCAATTTTGGTTTTTTGAATAATCTTATTAATTAAAACTGAATTAATTTTATCTTCTTTTTCTGCAAAAGCTATATTTTTCTTTATAGTATCATTTGTTAAAAATATCTTTTGTGGAACGTAACTTATTTGTTGATACCAAGAATTTAAATTTTCTATTATATTATATTTATTATTTACTATTACTTTGCCTATTTGCGGATTCAAAAAACCCATTATAATATTTACAAAAGTAGATTTTCCTGAACCAGATGGTCCACTTATTCCATAAATTTTTCCTTTATAAAATTCTAAATTTAAATTTTCGAAAATATAATTTGTAGAATGGGGATATTTATAACTCAAATTTTCCAATTTAATTGTGTTTATATTTGGTAAGTTGTTTTTTTCGCTTATGATATTTGAATATTTATTTATATCTTTAAATTCTTTTTTTAAATGATCGATTCCCTTTTTTGAATACATAATTTGAGTATAGTATTGATAAGTCATATTTAGAGATGGAAGTAATTTAAAAAGAGCTGCACAAAAAATTGCCAGAGTAATTAATATTGAAGAAAAATCTTCATTAAAAAGAAAAAAACTTATAAAGATTATAAATAAAATTGATGTAAATGATATTAATTCAATTATATTTTTTGGATAATATAATATTAAATTATATCTGAGAATAACTTTAGCATTTTTTATCAATATATTATTAAATAAATTTTTAAAATAATTTTTATTTCTTGTAAGCTTGATCTCTTTGAGAGAATCAATTCCTTCTTGAATATATTTTAAAAGAAGGCTGCTATAATTTAATCTTTGCTCGCCAATTTCATTGGTTTTCTTTTCAAAAAAAATTTTAAAGACTAAAAAAATAATAATTAAAATAGAAAAACCAATTAAAAATATATAAGGATTGTAAACGAAAAGTAAAATTGATATACCAATAATTTTACAAAGTTCATTTATAATTAAATATAAAGGTTGTATATAAAATTTTACATAATGGTTAATTTCAGAATTTAAATTCCTAACTATTTCGTTTTTTTGTCTTAAATTTATTTTTTCAAAATCAAGATTTAAGTATGTGCCAAATAGTTCTGTCGAAAGTAATGTAACTAATTTTTGCTGAAATTTAATTTCATATTTAAAACAAATAAATGAATAAACAGTTTTAGTAAAAAAAATACAAAATAAAGAAATTAATAAGAAAATTAACAAATTATCAAAATTTTCAAATTGTAAATTTATCTTTTCAAAACTTTTTACTTTATTGTTATATATTTCTAAAAATTGATCTCTTTTTACAAGTAAATAAATTAGTGGAATCAAACTTGTTATGCTTATTACCTCTAAAAGAGATTTTAAAATTTGTAAAAAAGAAATTTTGATAAATTTTTTTCTATCCTTTTTATTTATAATTGATAATCCTTCAAAAATTTTCATTCTAAGTCCTATAAATTCTTACAATATCAGATCTTATTATTTCAAATTTAATATTTTTAAATTTTGGTTTAATTAAAATAATTCTGTCTTTAAAATCTTTGATTTCTTTACTGGAAATGTCAGTAAACTTATGATTTTTATATTGTTTTCCAATCAATTTTTTAATTTTATCTTTTAAAAAAAATTCTAGTTTTTTTATGGAGTTTGTATTTTTATTTGAAAGATTTTTATTATCAATTTCTTCCCAATTTTTTATAATGGATTCATAGGCTGGGGTATTAGAAATATTGATAATTCTTTTTTTTATAATTTTTTTGCTTTTATTAAAATTGACTCTTAGTTTATTTCTAAAAATACTTGAAATTTTCTTAATTGCATCATTTTCACTTTTAAGTCTTATTGAAATCTTATCAGTGACTTTTTGTCCATGCTGAAAGTTTTTACTATTATAACTTAAAGAAATTTTGTCTCTTGCAACTGCTTCAAATCCGCTTGTACATCCTGCATGAATCAAACATTTTGACTTTGCTATCCAATCACTTAAAAAACCATAATCAATTACCTTGATGTTTTTGTAATTACCAATATGGTTTTTCCACAAATCTGGATTTTCAGTTGGATGAGGTCTTATAATTATTAATATATTTTTATATTTTTTATTTATAAGATAAATTAGTCCCATAAATTTTTTTAAAAGCTTTTTGCTTTGTTTTGCTCTGTTAAGTAATTTATTCTTTTTCACACCTCTTTTAAAATATCCTGCTTTTTTGTGAAATATTAAATCTTGGTCCAATGTCTTATATGTAAAAATATACTCGAGATTTGATGAAACTAACAAATAATTTTTATACTTAATATAATTAATTTTTTTAAAAAAATTCTTAAAGTCATTTCTCCAAAAATCAAATCTTGGATTACCAGTTTTAACTATTTTATTTTTATATTCAGAGAATTTTTTCATTAAATTTCTATAATCAAATTCCCCACAGACAAAAGCTTTATCAACCAATTCCAAAGTCTTTTTAGAGTATCTTGATTTCACATAATTTGAATTATTATCTATATATCCGTGTTCTTCATCTAAACTTGTAAATAAGAACCCTTTTTTTTTTAAATCGGTCATTTCTGATAGTCTCAAATTACTTGGGGTTATTGATTTTAAATGAATTAAACCTGGTTTAAAAACTCCTTTTCTCAATAGTGGCATTACTCTTCCAAGGTAGATGTCATGACCTCTAAAAGCAGATTCAAAAGCTAACAATAATTTTGATTGCAACTCTCTTTTTTTAATTTCTAATGAAAGATAAATATTCATTTAATTTTTTTTTTGTCTCTCTTAAGTTCTTTTACAAGTTCATCGTATTCTCTTTTTTTTGTATCAATGTAATCTAATGTAAGCTTTGTTTTTGTTAAAATTCCTTTAGGTGTAAGAATGTATAAATAATTTAATTTATTTTTACTTTTTTTAAAATTTTGTATTTTTACTAAGCCTTTTTTTTTTAATTTTGCTAAACAATAATTTAACTTCCCTAAACTAAAACCCATTGCTGTAGCTAGTTCTCTTTGGGTAACTTTTTCACTGTTATTAATTTCTCTTAAAAGATCAAATTCTTCATTTTGTTTTTTCATAATTTGTTTATTTAATGTTCAAATTTTGAACATATTTAATAACCATTTTTATTCAATATAAACTTTCTTTCTAAATTTCATTTTCAAGGCTAGATAAATTTAAAATGTTTTGAACTAACCAAAAATTCTGTTCTAGAGATTTGCATTGAAAATCTAAATTAGGATATTTTTCAAGACCTACTCTTCTAGTTATATTTTCATACTTTTTAAAAATTTTTCTATCTTTTAAATATTTATTAAACGAAATATTATTAAGTTGTTTTTTTCTTATATCTTTATTGTAAATTCTTTGCTTAATTGAATTTATAAGTTTAAAGGAAAGGCTATTTTCTTTATTTATTTCAAAAAAATTTTTCTTTGATAAAATTTCAAATGCTCTAAAAATATGCCACTTTGGATAATTTACTAATTTATCATTTATTTCAACAGATAATAAATCTGATAAAATTTTAGAATTTAAACCTGGTCTAAATTGATCCAAAATTTTAGCTTTTCTATAATTGAATAATCTTGATGCGGTGTTAGAAAGATTATTTATAAATGACAAAATTTTATTTAATTTCATAACTGTATTTACTGAAGGTTGATTGAAATTTTTTTTAAAATAATTACTCAGTAATATTTTATCTAAAATCATAAAACCTCTTGATATAATAACTTTATTTAAAATAGGTATAAAATTGATATCATTGTTTGTAACTATCCATTTTTTCAAACCTTTATCTATGTGTCCAAAAAAACATGGATCTAAAAAGGAATAATAAAAATTGTGTATATTGGGATATTTTTTGTGAATTCCCCAATTATCTTTAAAATTATTTTCGTTTAATTTAGTTTCAATATAATTTTTTGAGTAAAAATATCTTAGTTCTGAATTGTGCTTAGGATTAAATTTTGAATTTTTAAAAAAACCATATGGGTATTTTGTATAATGCTCTAATGATAAAGCATCGGCATAGGAAGCATTTTCAAGCGTTGCATGATAACCAAACTTATTAAAACCTAAAAGTGAAGTATTATTTAGAATAAACATTCCTGAACCTGTCTTTAGCAAGGGTTCAGATTTATATAAATAATCTGAAATATCAGTATTTTCTGAAAAAATTGTTGAATTTTTGTTGGGTCCTAGTTCAATTTCATCTAATTCGTAACCAAAATAATTAGACATTTTCTTTGCTTCTCTACTTTCTCCAGGCAAAACAGATGGTTTAAAATTTATTGGCTTAACTTCTAATCCAGAAACTTTACTAGCTGCCAGCATTAGTGCTGAGTCTACTCCTCCTGAAAGTTGTAGAGTAAAATTTGTATTTAACGATTTATAGGAATCAAGCTCTTTAACAAAATCTTCTGCTATATTTTTTGCAATTTTTTCATCATCATTTTCTGTTCCAATTTTTTCTATAGGTAAAACCCAATTTTGATCGTATTCATAACTTTTTTTATCAATTTTTATGGACATGCCAGGTAATAAAAAATCGTTTATTTGTTCAAACACACCAAGTGGGTTTAAAAGACTATGATGAACTAAAGAAGAAATAATAAATGAATTTTTATTAAAACTGCCATTTTTAAAACGAGACTCGTCCTGAGATAAAATTAATAAATTTTTCCTTTTTGAAATATAGAACCTTGGACAAGAATAAGATAAAAAAACTTGATAAAATTTATCATTTTCTATGATTATAAAGTATTCTCCATTTATAGAACAAAAGAAACTGTCTAAATTTTCAAATATTTTATAAATATTTTCATTTATTTCTTTTTGTGTAGCACGTATTAAACCAACTAGTTTTATTTTTTGATTATTTACAAAAAAATCAAAACTTTTTTCCCAATCTTCTTTTTTAAATAATATTTTATTTTTTGAAAAAAATTCTATATCTGACATTGCATTTATTTTTTATATACAAAAAAATAGGTTAAACATAATTTCCAAAATTATGATTGCCTTCCACTGTAATTCTATGCAGTTCTCTTGTTTCGTTTTGATTATATGGAATACCTCGGTGTAATGTGCATCTATTATCCCAAAGCAAAACATCCCCTTCTTTCCATTCGTGAACATATTTTTTTGGGAATTTTTCGACAATATTATATAGTTTTTCAATGATTAAATTACTTTCACTTTCAGTTTTATTTTCTATATATTTACAAGTCTCAAAACAAATAAATAAACAATTCCTATTTGTGACAGGATGTTTATAAACCATATTTTTTAATACTGGTTTTAAACTGTTAGATGTTTTATCATTTATTTTTGTTCTTTTATCATCAGCAAAATTTTTATAAAAAGCATTGTAATCAAATATCATTTTATAATCTTTTAGTTCTTCTTGAAATGACTTATCTAAACTGTCATATAAATCTCCCGTATGTATATAATTTGTAAAAGATCCACTTTTTGGATTTTTTTCGCATTTTAAAATTGAAGGACAATCTGTGTTAATCTTAAAAGCATAATCTGTATGCCAAGTTCCTATGGAAGTTTCTAAACCTTTGTTATTCTTAGTATATTCTTTATTTCCAACCAGCATAATCTCTTTAAAATTTGGTAAACTATTTTTTATAGAATTAACTTCGTGGACCCTTACTTTGCCAAGTTTTTTTGCAAAATCTAATAGTTCTATAGAATTTTGATTTGCTTTTTCTAAAACAATTACTCCATTTTTTCCTATAATGTTATAAAAATAATTTTTATCTGAAACTGACTTTTTCAAAAAATTATCTATTTCTTCACCTTTAAATTTTATAGTCATTGGGTACTTATATCTAGTAATTTTTGAGTTTACAATCTATAAAAATATAATAATAATGTTTTTGTTCATAATTTGAACACAATGTTAAATGTAAATGGATTTTATTTAATTTGAATTAATTACAAATATATATTATTTAGGTCATGAGTCTTAATAGTGAAAAACTTGCTTACTTTGGTGGTAAACCAATAATCAAGAAAAAATTCAAACCATATGTTGTTATTGGATCAAATGAAATTAGAGCAGTTTCTAAAGTCATAAAATCTGGTGTGCTAACTGGATTTGCAGGAAGATGGTCAAAAGACTTTTTTGGGGGACCTAGAGTATTAAAATTTGAAAGTTATCTCAAAAAATTTTATAAGGTAAAACACGCAATTGTAGTTAACTCTTGGAGTTCGGGTTTAATTGCTGCAGTGGGTGCTCTAAAAATTAATCCAGGTGATGAAATTATTGTTAGCCCTTGGACATTCTGTGCAACAGCAACAGCCATACTACATTGGAACGCTATCCCGGTCTTTGTGGATATTTGTGAAGATACTTTTTGTATTGACCCTGACAAAATAAAGAAAAAAATTACAAAAAAAACTAGAGCAATAATCTCACCTGATATTTTTGGTCATCCATCTAATTTAAACAAATTAAAAAAAGTTATTAAAGGCAAAAACATTAAATTAATTACTGACAGTGCTCATGCCCCTTACTCTTTTTATAAAGGAAAAATTACTGGAACAAAATCTGATATTGGAGGATTTAGTCTCAATGATCAAAAACATATTACTACTGGAGAAGGTGGAATAGTTGTTACAAATAACGATTTTTTTGCAAATAGAATAAGATTGTTAAGAAATCATGCAGAAGCTGTAGTTGGTGGAAAAAAAGAAAAAAATATTTCAAATATGATAGGTTTTAATTTTAGGATGGGGGAAATCGAAGCTGCAATTGGGCTTGAACAGTATAAAAAACTTAAATCTCTTGTAAAAAAGAGAGAAAAAATATTTAGTTTTCTAACAAAAAAACTTAGTAAGCTGCCGGCTATAAAAACTCCTAAAATTGAAAAAGGATGCACTCATAATTATTTTATTTATCCAATTGTATTAGATTTAAAAAAAATAAAAATTAAAAGGAGCTATTTAGTTAAACTTTTAGAAGCCGAAGGAATACAAGGTCTTTGGCCAGGATATTATAATCTACATTTAACTCCTGTTTATCAAAAAAAAATAGCATACGGCAACAAAGGTTTTCCTTGGAGTAAATATAATAATTCTATTAATTATAAAAAAGGAACTTGTCCTGTCGCTGAAAAATTACAAGATAAAAATTTTTTAGGGATTAAAGCAATTATGTTTGATTTAAATAAAAACGATATAATAAAAATTTATAAAGCTTTTTTTAAGGTTTGGAAATTTTTAAAACTTATTTAAATATTATGCGCTAAGATTTAAATAAATGAAAAATTATCAAAAACAACCAATTTTTATAATTTCTAGTGGTAGAACTGGATCAACTTTGATATCTAAAATATTAAATAGTCATAAGGAATTATGTGTTATTTCAGATCTCATAGAACCCGTTGGAAATAATGATTTTTTTATAAAAGAAAGAAAAAAAATTTCTGGGAAAAACTTTTTCAAACAAATTTCAAGAAAAACTTCTGAAGCTAGAATTAAATATTGGAAAATTAAAAAAACTAAGGAATTACTTTATTTTCCTAAAAAAGAAAAAGAAATATCATGTTTAAATTGCTATACATTACCTTTCATTTTTAAAAATGTTAAGAAAAAATTTAAACAAATAGAAAATGAATTTGTAAAAAAAAAAAATAAGTCGAAACCTAAACATTTGTTAGATTTTTTCAATTTATTGAAAGATTTATCTCATAAAAAAAAATTTATAGAAAGAACAGGTGGAGCACTTCACCACATAGAAAAAATATTAGATTATTTTCCTGACTCAAAAATTATCTTAAGTTATAGAAACCCTATAGAAACAGCGATTTCAATGAGAAACTACCCTTTTTTTAGAATGTATGAATTAATGCAAAATAGAAAAAATTTGTTGAGTTGGAATTTTCAAAAAAAAAAACCTCATTGGGTTTACGGTAAAATGTTAAATCATTGGTACAGTATATTTTTTAAAAATAAAAATAGGATTAAAAAAAAAAATTATTTTCAATATAGTTTCGAAGCGTTAATTTCTGACCCAACTATAACTTTAGAAAAAATTTTAAAATTTATATTAAATAAATCTAAGCTTAGTGTTTATGACAAAAAATTTATAAAAAATAGCAATATAAAAATTAAAAATATAGATACTAAAGCACAAAATTTGAAAGCTGAAGAAAAGAAAAAATTAATAATGAGTCTTACAGACACTATAAATAAACTTTATGACATTAAAATATAAAATTAATTGTTTTTTATGTGGGATAGAAAAAGATTACAAAATTTGTGACCATAATTTAGATTTCGGGCACTTAGATTATAATTATAAAATTAAAAATAAAAAAAATATTAAAAAATTTTTTTTTAAAAGAAACATTAAATATTTAAATGAAATTCTTCCTTTTAAAAAAAAATATGATTATACACTCCCTGAGATATGTATAAAAAACTTTAAAAAAATCGATAAGGAATTTAAAAATAAAATTTATTTTGTTATAGATTATTTCAATTTTAGTGGATCATTTAAAGATAGAGCATCATTAATAAGTTGCTTGGACGCAAAAGAAAAAGGTTTTAAGGAAATTACACTCGCTAGTTCTGGTAATGCCGCTATATCAACCGGAACTTTTTCAAATATGTTTGGTTTAAAAACAAGTATTTTTTTACCAAGCTTTTCATCTTCAAGTAAAAAAAAAATATTAAAAGATTTAGGATGTAAAGTCTTTGAATATAAAAAACCATACAGCTATACAGTTAAAAAAAGTCTTGAATATTGCAAAAAATTTAAAACTTATAATAGATCGACTGCATTGAATCCTGTAACAAGAGATGGAAAAAAATTATTTGTTTATGAAATATATAATGAAATAATTAAAAAAAAATGCGATTATTTATTAGTTCCTGTTGGAGACGGCAATATAATTAGTGGAATATGTAAAGGATTCAAGGAACTAAACACTAACAATTTTTTAAAAAAAATTCCAAAAATTTACGGAGTTCAATCTGATGAAAGTCAATCATTTTATGAACAATTCAAAAAAAAAAGCCCATTTCCAATAAAATTAAAAGCAAATTCAAAATGTGATTCTATAAATGTTGACCAGCCTTTAGATGGTTTTTATGCATACAAGTATCTTAGTGAAATGAAAGGAAATATGCTCAAAATTAAAGACTCAAATATATTGTCTGCAAAAAAAAAATTATTAAATCATTTGGGAATTAATTGCTGTTTAGCTAGCGCTTCTTCATTTGCATTGTTAAAAAAATTTATTAAAAAAAAAAAGATTAAAAATAAATCCTTCTTTTTAATTTTAACCGGGAGTGGTCTTAAAGATATTTAAAATAATAAATGAAAAATAAATTTATAATAAAAAAGGCTCATTTTGGAGAGATTTTACAAGGAATATATCCAAGTTATAGTAAAAGCAACAGATGTATAGTTACTTTCCCTATAGATATAAATTCAAAAAAAAATATTTTAAATAATGATTTTATAAAATCAAAAAAAATATTCAGTTATATTACTTTTAAAAAAAGTAACACACTCGAAATAAAACCCAAAAAATTTTTTAAATCTTTTAAATTAATAAGACAATTTGAAGAGAAATTTAAAGTTAAGATTAAAGGCACATTTAATATAAAAAGTAATATACCTTTAGAAAGAGGAATGGGAAGTTCTTCTGTAGATCTTATTACTTTATGTAAAGCTTTAAAAAAAATAAAAAATTTAAATATATCTAAAAACCAAATCTATAATTTTTGTTGTGATATAGAGGCCACAGATCCACTTCTAAATAAAAAAATATCAGTATTTTCAACTATTATTGGAAAAAATATCTCAAAAAGCAATATTTATTACCCACCATTAAAAATTTTTTCTTATGATACTAGCTGGGGAAAAAAAGGAATTAAAACTGAAAATGTTGCAACCCCCAATTACACAAAAAAAGACCTTATTTTTTTTGAGAGAGCATTTAATTACATTGAAAAAATGAAAGATTTTAATATTATCAAAATAAAAAAAATATCTTTAAAATCATTAATAATTAATCAAAGATTTTATCCAAAAAAAAATTTTCACAAAATAATAAATATCATTAAAAAAATTAAAGATGGTTTCTTAATTGGAGCTCACTCGGGAACCGTAATTGGAGTGGCATTCAAATATAATTATAATTTAAAGAAAAAAGACATTCTTTATTTAAAGAAACTTTCTAGAATACTGAAATCACCAATCACTAAATATGAAAATATTGAATAATAAAACTAAATTTTTAAAAAATTTGATTTACCCAAAAATTGGTTCTTTTAATAAAAAATATAGTTTTTTACAGTTTGACTTTATGAAAATAATTCCTGCAATTTATATAATAAAAAAAGGTATTAAAGAAAAAAAAATTAATAAAAATACCGTTATAATAGAAAGTTCTTCTGGTAATTTTGCATATGGTTTATCCTTAATTTGTAACCATTATAATTTGAAATTAATAATTATTGGAGATGGAAATATAGATAAAGAGTTAAAAAAAAAAATGAAAAACCTTGGTGTTTCACTTAAATTAATTAAAAGTTCGAATAATAAGAATATTCAAAAAATAAGACTTAAAAGACTTAAACAAGAAATTCAAAAATATAAAAAAAATTATTTTTGGCCCAAACAGTATGATAATCCTGATAATTATAAATCTTATATTATTTTAAAAAAATATTTATCTAACAAAATTAATTTAAAAAAAATAGATTATTTAATTAGCCCAGTAGGATCTGGGGGGAATTCTTCAGGTTTTTATAGATTAATTAAATCAGTAAATAAAAAAATAGAACTCATTGGTGTTGACTCGGTAAATAGTGTTATTTTTGGAAATAAAAATGGCAAAAGAGTTTTGCGTGGGCCTGGAAGTAGTATTTATCCGAAAAATGTAATTTATAAATTTTTTAACAAAATTTTTTGGGTATCAGATAAAAATGCGTATTCTAATGCTTATAATATTTCGTCTAAAAAAAATTTTAAATCAAGCCCATGTAATGGTGCTGTTGATTTAGTAGCAAACGAAGTCCTTAAATTATACCCAGATAAAAAAGTACTTGCTATTTTTCCTGAAGGTAGCGAAAGATACTTTGATACTCTGTTTAATTTAAATTGGATGAAAAAGAAGAATTTTTTGTCAAATAACAAAAATTTGTCTGCAAAAAAAATAAATAAAATTGGGTCAAACTATAAGGGATTTAGTTACATAAACTGGAACAATAGAGATTATAAAAATTGATTATATTTATTGAAAGCAATACCACTGGGTCTGGAAAATTATTTTTTGATTTTTGTAAAAAAGAAAAATTCAAGTTTTTTTTCTTAACAAAAAATCCAAAAAAATACGATTGGGTAAAAAAAAATAATTATATTGAATGTGATACTTCTAACTTCAACGAACTAAGAAAAATCTGTAAAAAAATAATTTCTAGACATAATATTAAAATAATTTTCTCTACATCAGATTTATATACCTCTGTAGCCTATAAATTGAGTAAAGTTCTTAAACTTAATAACAATAATTATAATTTTTTGCTTACATGTAGAAACAAGATCAAATTGTTGAAATTATTAAAGAATAAAGGATTTATCTCAAGAAAATTTGGCAAATTTAAATTTAATAATAATCATATTTTTCCAATTATAGTTAAACCAAACTCAGGTACTGGTAGTAAAAATATTTACAAGTTTGATAATGAAAAACAAATTAAAAATAATATTTTTGGAAAATTAGAAAAAAAGGATTATTATATTTATGAAGGATTTTTAAAAGGACAAGAATACTCTTTAGAATTACTATATTTCAATAAAAAACTAATTTTTGATTATATTATAAAAAAAAAAACAAATAAAAAATTTGTTGAAGTTAAGCATATTTCTTCAAAAAAAATTTATGAAAAAAGTAAAAAAAAAATATATCCTTTGATAGAATACTTAGGTGATGTGGGACTTGATACTTGTTTTTTGCATATTGAATTTAAAATAATTAGAGACAAAATTGAAATTATAGAGATCAACCCAAGATTATGTGGAGGAAATTTACCTTCATTAATAAACTATTCTTTAAAAATAGATCTTATAAAAAATTTTATAAAACTATTAAAGAACAAAAATATACACAAAAATTTGTTTAAAAAGAATTTTGAAAATATCGAATGTGCTATTTTTTATATAATTCCAAAAAGAAATAAAAAAATTAAAAATGTTAAGTTTAAAAGAATAAATAGTATTTGTGAAACTAAAATATATAAAGACAAATTAATAAATTTTTTAAAAATTCAAAATAACTTTGAAGACAGAATTGGACATATAATATATAAAGATAAAAAAATTTCTAATATAAACAGTTATTATAAAATTAATTATTAAAATGAGATTAAAAAAAAAAAATATTTACGAAATACTTTATTCAACTAATACTGATTTCCTTTTTAACTATTTTGATTTTCTTAACAAAATAAATCTTTATCATTGTGACGAATTATTAAAAAAGAAATTCTTAACAAAAGTACAATTTATAAAAATTAAAAAGCAAGCGAGATATCTATCAAAAAAAGATTATAAACCGTTAATAAAAAAAATATATAAAAGAGGTTACTATTTTGAATTTGAAAATTATTTTAAAAGAAAGTGCGGAACTGATATTGCAGGAAAAATGCATATTGGTAGATCTCGAAATGAAATTGACTCATGCATATCAAGATTATTAATGAAAAGAAATTTATCTAGCTTTTGTAAAAATGTTATTAATATAACTACCACTTTAGTAAATAACTTTTCTGAAAATTCAAATTATTTTCCTTACTACACTCAAAATCAACCTGCGTCATTTGTTAGAGTAAGTCACTACTTTAATAATATAATTTTTACACTCTACGAATATTTAGATAAAATATTTAGTAGTAATTCTAGTATAAACCATTCTCCATTGGGATCTTGTGGATTGAACGGTTCTGATTTTAATCTAAACTATAAAAAAATCTCAAGGAAATTAAATTTTAAATTCATGGAAAAAAATTCAATAAAATCAGTTTCTGATTATGAATATTTAATTTATTATATTAATTTATCTAACATCATAATCACAAAACTATCAAGAATGTTTCATGATTTTATTTTTTTTCAGAGTTATGAAATAAATTATATAAAACTAAGTAAAAAATATTCAGGTAAAAGTTCGTACTTCCCACATAAATCGAATCCGTATTTAATCGAAAAATGCTTATCTTTGAGTAACGAATTGAATAATTATAATAATTTAATATCTAATGGTCTAAGAAAAACAATTAATTCAAATTCATTTGAATTTAAAAACCTAATTTATCAAAGTTACAATTTTTTTGATAAATTTAGTGATTTTATTAATATCTCTAAAAAGATTTTAGATAATACTCACTTTAATGAAAAAATCTTAGATAATAAATATTATGATTTTTTATATTTAACTACTATTCAAAATCAAATGATAAAATTTGATAAAAGTCTAAATTTAAGAAGTGTAAACAATGAGATAAATAAAATTTATAAAAAGAATAACGACCTGAGTGATGTTATTTTATATGTAAAAAAAAAATATTCTAAAATATTCAAAAATTTAAATATTTATAAAATCAGGAAAAATAAAAATAAATTTCAGAAGTTTGGTTATGGATCTAATGATAAAAAAGCAAGATTTGATAGAAAATATCATTATAAAAAAATCAATCTTTTTTTAAAACGAATAGAAAAATTACAAAATTAATAATAATTTTATGTATCATGCGATAATCCAAGCAAGAATGGGATCTAAAAGATTACCTGGAAAATCTTTAATGGAACATAATGGAATCTCGCCCTTAGAGGTGTTAATTAAAAGAATAAAAAAAATTAATAGTATTAAATTAATTATTATAGCAACCACAAAACTCAGTGAAGATGACGTTTTTCAGAAATTTGCAAAAAAATTAAAAGTCAGAATATTTAGAGGAAAAACAAACAATGTATTGGATAGATATTATTCTGCTGCAAAATTTTTTAATTCCAAAAATATAGTTAGATTAACAGCAGATTGTCCATTCATAGACAAATTGACCTTAACCAATATGATCAGGTTATTCAGTTCTACGAAATATGATTACATTTCTAACACATATCCGATTCCATGTACGTTTCCCGACGGATCAGATATTGAAATTTTTAGTTTTAAGGCGCTTAAAAAAAATAAGTTACTTGCTTATTTGCCTTCAGATAAAGAACATGTAACAAAATTTTTTTATAATTCTCAAAAATTTAAATGTCATAGAATAGAAAACAAAATTGATTTATCTAAATACAGGTATACAATAGATGTTATTGAAGATTTTAACTTATTCAAATCTATAATAAAAAAAAACAAAAATTATTTAAAACTTAGCATGAAAGACGTTATAAAATTTATTAATGAAAATCCAAAACTTGTGAAATATCAAAAAAAACTAAAAAGAAATTTTGGATGGGAAAGTTCCTTAAAAAAAGACAAAAATTTCTATAAAAAAAAATGATATTTAAAAAAATAGATTTTGTAAAAATTTTAGAAAAAAAATATAAATTATCTCACAAATTTTCTCTTGCAAAAAAAAAAATGAGAAAATCTGATCAAACTGATAAAAAAATTATAGGAGAGTTGATAAATAATTTTTCATATATAATACGACATCAAAAATCTTATGGTGGAGAATGGGAATATTTAAATAAGTTTAAAAGAAAAAAATATATAAATGCTTTAAAAAATGGGTTAACAAAAGATTTAGAAAATATTTTTTCCAATTTATTTAGAAATGATGCAAGCTACGGTATAGTTACACCATCCTTTCAAGATGTTAAAAATAAAAAGAACTTTAAATCACAAATCTTGCAAGATATCGATGCATCAATTGAATTTGCTAATTTGAAATATTTAAATCAAATAGGCATAGATAAAAAAGTCGGCAATCCTTATGGATTAGAAATTGAAAATAAGATTGTTATGCCTGACTCTCCAAGACATTTTTATTTTGCACAAAAAATTAATAATATTATAAAAAATAACAAAAGATCTAAGTTTTTAGAAATTGGTGGAGGTTATGGTGGACTTGCAAAACTTTTATTTGGTTTAAATAAAAAAATAACTTATTTATCAATAGATTTATTAGAAGGTTGTATTATACAATACTATTTCTTAAAAAAATCTGGTTTAAAAGTAAACTTAGTAACTAAAGCCAAAGATATAAAAAAAAATGAGATAAATCTTATAATTTTTAATAAAAACTTTAAATTGTTAAAAAAAATTAAAAATTGTGATTTTGTATTTAATTCTAGATCTTTTTCTGAGATGAATGAACATATATTAAATAAATATACTTATTTAATAAATAATTTTTTAAAACCAAAATATATATTACATGAAAACTCAAATTTCTTATTATTTCCAAAAAGTAAAAGACATTTGGAAATTCTCGGTAAAGATTTTAACTTTGGTAGAAAATATCATTTAAAGCAAATAAATATTTCTCCTTTTTCTGGTGGATCTGGGAGATATAG
>MDSW01094216.1_pt1 | contig 24925 bp, 18 predicted proteins | sample 811171 | NCBI WGS metagenome assembly MDSW01 (sample SAMN05326641, study PRJNA326480) | marine metagenome | isolation source: seawater | place: Atlantic Ocean: North West | collected 2012 | reverse complement strand
CATAAATTTTTTCGCCCTCTGTGCATATACCCCAAGGTCCATTCAGGCATCCACCGGAAATAGCGATTTTTTTTAATTGTAACTTTGCGCCGATAATTTCTACCAAAATCAAATCACAACTACTATGTCCAACGCAGTAGATAACGTCTTTATATGTTGCCATTGTCAAGGGGTTACCCAACATCGTAGATTTTATTGTGCTAACGAACTCATTAGTTTTTTCATTCAAGAAAATTTTGAAATAATCAATTGAATTATCAGCAAAATACGAGACGAGCAACCTCTCCCCATCAAAGTTCAATCCATAGGGATTTTTAGTTTTAGAGTGGCTTAACTCCAAATACTGATGCAGCTTAGGACGAGTGGGGTTTGTCAAATCGTAAATAAAAATCCCACTACGAAAATTCTCTCCTGCAACTCCCAAGAAGAGCCAATTTTCATAAGAAGTGAGACAAGTTGGGTATTTAAGATTTTCGTCATTAGGTAATTTTATTCCCTTTACACGAAACTTTGGTTCTAAAGTGTGACAATCAGGGTACAATTCAACATTGTAAAAAGAAGTATTTTTGTTAATACAAGCCTTATGGTGAATCACAACAATACAATCGTTTACGAAGCAAAAATCTTGAGTGTCAAGGTGAGACGGGAACGTTAGAAATAAATTTGAGAGACTTACCTCCGGTGAGTTAAAATCAACACGCGAAAAGCCTGCGTTCTCAACAGTTGAATAGAAATTAAACTTGGAGCATTCCAACCCGACAATCATTCCGTCACCTCACCATAAAGCTCTTTCTAACGTGACAAAATAAAACTCAAGCCACAAACAAATTTGAAATTATTTACAATAAGGTAAAACACAGCAAAATAATGAAAATCCACTTGTAGAAGTGGTAAATTCATCAAGGACAAAAACCATGAACATTAACACTCTTCAGATGCTTTTATGAGATCTAGAAATCAGGCGATTAATCGAAATCAGACCATTACAACTATTGACACTATTCAGTACCTTTCGTTATCTACTGCTTGGATCTAATTTGTTTGAGGTCACAATGTCTATAAATCAAGGTGTTATATTAGCTCATGACAGAGTAAACTCCAAAGATGTTTTTGCACGATATGGCTACATTATCTTCGAGCACCCACAAAGGTCATTGTTTTACGATTTAAAGGAGGAGTTTACTAACTATCTGTCAGACTCAATCAAAAAATTTTCGAACGTTAAGCAAACATTGGATTGTCTTGAAAATTACCACTCCTTCGTTTTAAACAACGATATTAACCACCATAAATACATAAAGACATCTGGTCGAAAAATTAATGATCATCTTCTACATAGTGGTTACATGAAAATTTTAATTGAACAGTGCGAGGATCATTTTGGTTCTAACATGTCAATTTTCCGAGACTTGGGTGAATTCAGAGTTTCTCGACCAGATGAGAATGATTTTAGTCCTTTTCACAGAGATCATTGGTTTGGTTATTTTACGCCGTTATTGAATTTGTATATCCCTTTAGCTGGCTCATGGTGTGACTCTGCTATGCAAATTGTTCCAAAGTCTCACTTATGGACAGAGGAACAAGCTGTCCCCAGCTTTGGCGCTGGCGAAGGCAAAACAGAAAAAGACGGAGTCAGTTTCTCAGTTCCAACACTAAAGTATTGTGAATTTGAATTGAAGCAACATTGTCCCGATATACATGAAGGAAACTTCATGGCGTTTTCACCTAAACTCATCCATGGCAATGCTGAAAATAATTCCATTGAAACAAGATTTTCACTTGAGATACGGCTAGAGTTCAATTGAATGTTGTTTGGATGATGGTTTTGAAAAGTAAAATCATTTCCTTGGTATTGATCAGAGCAGCAGATATCTCGCTGTCGATTGGCCTCTTACTTTTTCTCTTACCTATTCTATTTGCTATTCCAATTATTATTTTGGTCAGCACAGGCGCCCCGATAATTTTTGCCCAAACCCGAGTAGGAAAAAACAAAAAAGAATTTATAATTTATAAGTTTCGTTCGATGCACCATGCCCAATCAGATTACATCGGAGGCAGCGAGGCACTGATTGACGGAAACAAGCCAGCTTTTGATGATTATAAACGGACGGAAAAAAACGATCTCAGAATCACCAAAGAAGGAAAGTGGTTGCGTAAGCTTCATTTTGATGAACTGCCACAGCTATGGAATGTTTTAATCGGCGACATGTCTCTTGTTGGGCCAAGGCCAGATGCCCCCGTCCAGAAGCTCGTGTGCGATGAATTTCGTTGGAACAAACGTCATCAAGTTCGGCCAGGAATCACAGGACTGTCACAAATAACGCCTGAAGTTTATCACTCGAACGATGAAAGAATAAATTGTGACCTTATTTGGGTTGAAAAAATATCTGTTTCTCTTTACTTTTTAATTTTATTTCAGACATTTACGTCAGTATTATTTCGAAAGACTCAGAATTATTAATAAATGCCTTTTTTATAAATTGGGTCTCTGCAACTAGAGCAAAAAACCTCGCCAAATTGAATTTTATTTACACTAATTTACGAAAAATGCCAAAAAGGTCTTAACAAAAAATGACGAATTTATGCACAATCTGCGCTAGAGGAGGATCTAAGGGAGTTGTCGGGAAAAACTTGCGCCAGATAGCTGGCAAACCTCTAATCGCACATAGTATAGAACAAGCGAAACAATCAAAGGTATTTGATTTAATAGCGGTAAGCAGTGACAGCCCAGAAATATTGAAAATTTCAGCGGAATACGGTGCGGATATTCAAGTCAATCGTCCAAAGGAACTCGCAACAGACAACTCGCCAAAAGTGCCCGCGATACGCCACTGCGTTGAGCAAGTTGAGCTAAAAACAAACCTGAAGGTTGCGCGAATAATAGATCTTGATGCCACATCACCTTTAAGACTTCCAGATGACATAAAAGAAGCCTTTGGATTATTATCAAACAAAAAAATAGGAAATTTGATCACCGGATATCGCTCAAAACATTCACCTTATTTTAGCATGGTACAACTTACAAAGGAAGGTGCTCCACAACTTGTAAAGCGTGATAATAAAACTTACGTCCGCAGGCAAGACACACCCGATTGTTTTTCAATGAATGGTTCCATTTTTGGGTGGCAAAGACATGTGTTGGCCGAAACAGATAATTTATTTAACAAAAACACAAGACTTCTTGTCATGCCAGAGGATAGGTCTATTGATATAGACTCGCCGTTAGACTTTGAGATTGTATCATTTTTGCTCGCAAACCGGTTACAAATCTGAGATTGGGTTTGAATCATATGATAGATTGTAATGCAAAGATGTTTGTCCTTTTGGCTGGTTGGTCAATTTATGAAGCAGTTGATATATTGAACAATCAGCTTTTATCGACCTAAATTTGAACTCCATAATACATTTGAAATGGTTGGCCTGACACGATGAGAAAAATACATTACGTTTCAGGCAGTCGTGCCGATTTTGGACTCGTAAAAGAGACACTCTCAGCTATTAACAAGTCGACACTTATCGATCTAGAACTGGTTGTAATAGGTCAACACCTTCTCAGAAAATATGGGCACACAATCAATGACATTAGAGAATTAGATTTGAAAATCGCCCTTATGATTAAGACATCCCTGGACGGTACAGATGGGTTAGCAATGGCCAAAAATTTTGCCAAGCAGATGGACAGGTTAACGAAGCACTGGTCTTTAAACCGTCCAGATCTGGTTGTAGTTTTGGGTGATCGCGGAGAAATGCTAGCGGCTACTCTTGCGGCGATCCATTTGGGTATCCACGTACTGCACATTCATGGGGGGGAATTATCTGGAACAATTGATGAGTCTTTTCGACACGCGATCTCCAAACTTAGCCATTTTCATTTAACCTCAACCAAGGATGCTTCCAATCGTCTGAAAAAAATGGGAGAAATGCCAGAAACCATCTTTACCGTAGGAGCTCCTGGATTAGCTTCAGTAAATAAAAACTATGAGTTACAGAACAATTATTTTTCAAAAAATTATGGTATAGCTGAGAATATCTACAGGGTGGTTTGTGCTTTTCACCCTGTATTTCAGGAGGCCCATGACTCAAGCTACCAAATGTCACAAATTCTGAAGCTTTTGGTTCAAAAAAAATGCAGCGGTATCTTGATTTCGCCAAACTCAGATGCCGGCGGCGAAGACATCCGAAGGACTATTAGCCAGTTCATGAAAGCCGATTATTTCAAAAAGCACTTTAGGTTTTTCACTCATCTTTCAAGACCAGAATATCTTGACACAGTGGCAAACAGTGACTTGCTCATCGGCAATAGTTCTAGTGGAATTATTGAGAGCGCCTCATTAGGCGTCGCGTGCATTAATATTGGGACAAGGCAAAAATACAGGCTGCGAAACACAAATGTTTTTGACTGCCCAACTTATGGCCAAAAGGAATTATGTAAGACATTCAAAAAGGCTGCAAATTTTTCAGGTCCATATATCAATCTTTATCATCGAAAAAACACTATTCAAAACATTGTTCGCATTTTAGAGACTTTAGATTTAAAGAAAATGTATCTCGAAAAATCAAATAGGTACTAAATTGTGGCAGAAAAATATCGCATTAGCCGTTACCCATCATTTTTAAAAATCTCAATTGTTTTAGCTGGCTTAACTCTTTTAGGCCGTTTTCTAGGAATGTTGAGAGAGAGTGTAATTGCCGCTCAATTGGGCCTCACGGAATTGACTGACGCAGTCCTACTTTTTCTGACACTGCCAGACTTTTTGGTTAGTTTATTGTTAATAGGCGGCATTAACTCTGCGCTTATACCTGCATTGAAATCTGAGCAAGATTCTGTAGGAGACAAACTACTTGGTAACTCTATCATTTTGAGTATTATTTTTGCATTTGGTGTGGGGACTTGGTTTATCGTTTCACCAAATGTTCCATTATCTATTTTAGCTCCCTCACTCAATTTCGATAAAGTACCAAATTTACAGCTAGGTTTAAATTTCTTCCCTTTGATCTTTTTATTCGCGTGTTTTATTGCGCTTATAAATGCTGTTCTTTTTTCAAATAACCGTTTTTACATTGCACCACTTACCGTGGCTCTTTTTAACGTAATGATAATATTATTTTTTTGTTTTGTTGATTTGAGTAACTTTAACATTTTTTGGTTCTCATGTTGGTTCTTAGCAGCTATTTCTCTCCGGTTATTTTTACTTTCCCTCCCAGTAGTTCCATTTATAAAATCCGTGACATTTGGCACCATCAAAAAACAGAAGAAGTACTGGGGCGTCTTTACTATGGGGCTGATGTCTTTTGGAACGTTTGCGATTGCTCCAACCGCATTTAGGAGTGTTTACGCTATTCAAGGTGATGGGTTTCTCGCAATATTTAGTTTCGCAAATAAACTTTTTGAAGTGCCTATGGGGCTAATAGTAGGCACCATCACCACCATATTGCTTCCGTATGCTTCTGGCTTAATAGCAAAAGGAAGTGATGAATACGAAGAAATATTCATTGAAGTTCTTAGAGCAACTTTTGCATTAGCTGTCATTTCACTTATATTGACCCTTTTGTTCATACCATTTTATGTTGAACTCTTTTTTGAACATGGAGTTTTAGAAAAAATTGACACACAACAAATTTCAATAGCTACGAAAACTATGTTTATTGGTGCGCCGTTTGCTGCTATTTCACTCATATTAATCGTGCATTTAAATGCTAACGACAGCGCCGAAAAAATCGTTTTCAGTTTAGCACCTTGTCTTGTCATCAGTTTGTTTTTTGCTAAGGCTGGTAATATCTATACCTTCGGGCTAGATCAAAGTATTTTTGCATTGAACTTGTTCTACTTTTTGAGTTGTAGCTGTTTGATGATCCATTCATTTCCAAAAAAGAAAACGCTGAGGTCAGCGATAAATTTAATGACTTTAGACGTGATACCGATTATCACAGTCGCGGTTCCACTGTTGTTTGTAATGGAAACTCTGGAGCATATAGGGTTATTTACAGGCATTTTCCTGAGCATTATTTCCGCTATCGGCTTTTGCATGATAAAATGGAAACTGTTCGAAAGGCTAGCCAAATTTAGGGTGTAGAGTTGGCTTTCGTTAGTCTTTGCATTCCAATTCACTCAGAACCACAGAGAAATTAACTTGGCATCAAATTTATTAAATTATCATTATGAAATCCATAAGTATCAGATATCAGATAAATCAACTCTTATTGATGTATTAGAGCTGTTGAACTTATCAGAGATAAAGATCGTTTTGATAAAGAATGAGGCTGGTCAACTGATTAGAACAATCACTGATGGTGATATCAGAAGAGCTATCTTAAATGGTACCAAACTTGATGCCCCAATTTCAAAATTACCGAACAAGTCACCTATCACAGCTCAAATTGATAGTTCAGAGTCAATGATCAGAGAAAAAATGTCTGAAAATAATATCTACACAGTCGTTTTAACTGATAATGAACAAAAACCTGTAGCATTAGCAAACACAGATAAAATTCAAAGTCTCACCTATCTCTCGCCGCCTCACCTTGGATCTTCCGAAATATCATACATGATGGATGCTATAGACAACAATTGGGTTGCCCCTGCTGGGCCACACCTTAAAACGTTTGAACATTATCTGGCAAAAACAGTTGATAGAAAATATTCGTGTGCATTATCCTCCGGAACAGCTGCTATACACCTAGGCCTAAGAGCGTTAGACATCAAACAGTCTGACATAGTCTATGTGTCAGACTTGACATTCGCAGCCTCTCTGCAGCCGATACTTTATCAAAATGCCCAACCTATTTTGATCGACTCAGAACCCTCATCCTGGAATATGGCACCGTCAGCTCTGAAGCGAACTTTATCTCGAGACAAAAAGCTTGATCTACTTCCAAAGGCAATTATTGTCGTGCATGTCTATGGTCAAATTGCCGAAATGCAAAAAATAATGGCTATAGCCGCTGAATATAACATCCCAGTCATTGAAGACGCAGCAGAAAGCTTGGGTGCACAAGTCGACTATCCGAAGGATTACAAAAAGCCATTGTTGTCGACATATTCGTTTAATGGCAATAAAATCATCACCACATCATCGGGTGGGGCTGTAGCGACAGATGATGAAACTTTACGGAATAAGATAGAAAAGCTCGCAACACAGGGTAGAGATGCCGCTGAACACTATCAGCACTCCACAATCGCGTATAATTATAGAATGTCAAATTTGCTTGCTGGCATTGGAATTGGTCAACTTGAAGTCCTGAAAAAACGTGTTGACCGGCGAATTGAAATTTATGAGCGATACAAGTCTAATTTTTCAGAATATAGGGGCATCGATTTTCAACAGAACTCACCCAACACTGTGGGAAATAGATGGCTTTCTGTAATAAAATTTGATCCAAAATTAATCGATGTTCATCCATACCGGGTCATGAGAAAGTTGCGCACTTTCGGAATTGAAACCCGTCCTTCATGGAAACCCATGCATCTACAACCACTGTGTCGTGACTTTGAGTTTATACCGTATAGCGATACTCAAGTCGTTTCATCAGATCTTTTTTTCACTGGTCTGTGCTTGCCCTCAGGCTCATCAATGTCAAATGAAGATGTAGATTATGTTATCGATAAAACACTAAAAGCGATCACTGGGGACTAAGAATTATGTGCGGCATATATGGAATTTTTAAGCTTAATCATAACGCTCCACATAGGCCTTCCCTTGATTGTATGAGGGACGTGTTGACCCATAGAGGTCCGGACGCGTCAGGACAGTTTATCAGTGAAATAGGAGCCATTGGAAACACTCGATTGTCTATTCTTGACCTAGACCTCCGAAGCAATCAACCACAAGTATCAAAAAATAAGAAAACGATAGTAGTGGCGAATTGTGAAATTTATAATTATCTAGAGATCAGAGATGAACTAATGCGAAACGGCGTTAGTTTTGAAACAAATGGTGACGTTGAAGTTGTTCTGAAGAGTTTTGAATATTGGGGGCCTGACTTTGTTGAAAAACTAAATGGAATGTTTGCAATAGCTATTCTTAGGCTAGAAGAGAAAACACTTTACCTATTTAGGGATCGACTTGGAGTCAAACCACTTTTTTACTCACGCTCTCTCGCTAGCGGCCAATTTTTCTTTGCGTCTGAAATAAAAGCAATTAATGCTGCAATGGACCAAAAAAAAATCTCAGATACCGCCGTTGCTGAATTTTTTGCAAACAATTGGGTTCCACCCCACAAAACAATTTTTGAGAACATTTTTCAGCTACCACCTGGTTGTTCTATGAAAGTGACCTTTAATGAGGAACCATCAATAAGAAAATATTGGAACGCATGCGACATAGCGCCAGAGCACGACATGACAGAGTCAGAAGCAATGGCAGGAATCATTAAGATTTTGGATGACGCAACAAGCATCCGGCAACGTGCAGATGTTGAGATAGGTGCCTTTTTGAGTGGAGGTGTCGACAGTAGCACGATAGTGGGATTAATGAGTCTCAATCGCATCACAAAAATTCCGACGTTTTCTGTAGGTTTTGAAGACAGTCGATTTGATGAGGGCAAATACGCGGAACTTGCTTCTTATCGTTTTGATACGGAACATTGTAGTGAGAAATTTACGATAAAAAAATTAATTAATTCATGGAATGATGTCACACATTATTGTGAACAGCCGCATGGAGATGTGTCGTTTTTACCAACATTTCTTGTTTCAAAGATAGCAGCTAGAAAACTAAAAGTTGTTTTGACAGGCGATGGTGGTGATGAACTTTTTGGAGGCTATGATAAATACATCAATTTTATGAGAAATGAGAAATCATTCTACAATCCAGAAGCTTGGGCAAGCAGATACGCTGAGTATATAGGACTAATTAGCGACGAGTTAGCAACAGAGCTCTTTACACCAGCATTTATGGAAATTTATAAAGCCTCAAACCCTTTTGAGTGCGTGATCAACCCCATAATCAATTCGGATAAACAAGATCCAGTGAATCGTATGCTTATTTCCGATGTAGCAACATTACTTCCTGCAAATAACTTGGTTAAGCCAGATCGCATGGGCATGGCTAATTCTCTTGAGGTTCGGTCGCCTTTTCTTGACTATCGATTGTGCGAATTCGCTTTTAAAATTCCTGGCCATCTCAAATTGGCTCGAAACGAGACGAAAAGTATACTCAAAAAAGCGGTTGAACCAATCATAGGTGAAAAACTTACCAAACGACCAAAGCAAATGTTCACAGTACCGATTGGTGAGTGGATGAAAAATGATGAAAATAACTTTTTCGCTAACATTTTAGAGAATAATGGGCTAGCAGATAGAAATATAGTCAAACAAAAAACAGTTGAAAAAATGTTTTCTTTACATAAAAGCGGAAAACGAAATTACACCCGGGAATTGAGAAGTTTAATAGCACTTGAGTTATGGTTTAGAACCGTTATCGATGGTGACACCACCGCCCCAAAAAATCACAAAAAAGCTTGATTAAATAAACTGACCAGAAGATTTGGACTCTTCTGTTGGACAATCCTAATTTGCAAGTGCACAACTATACATGGCAGCGTTATTTGCAGATTTGTCCTAGTTGTATCATTGGAATATTAACTTTATATTACACCGCTAATAAAATCAGAATGAGAAAATAGGATTAATTATTTTGGAAATTATTCCGTCCATACCCAAAATAAATATTGGAACCAGAATTATTTGCGCTCAAGAGCCATGCTACGTAATCGCAGAAATTGGGGTTAACCATAATGGATCAGTTAATCTTGCTCATACGCTTATAGAAGAAGCAAAAAAAGCTGGTGCTGATGCAGCAAAGTTTCAGATGTTTGATGCCAAAAGTTTAGCCTCTCAGAACGCGGCAAAAGCAGATTATCAAACCAGAGAAACAGGCGCAGGGTCACAGCTTGAAATGCTTGAAAACCTTACTCTTACGCACAATGAATTTCTTGAGTTGAAAACCCATTGCGATGAGTCTGGTATTGACTTTATATGCACAGCATTTGACGCAGACAGTCTTCAAAACGTAGTCCAATTAAACCCCGTTTGTTTAAAATGGCCATCTGGTGAAATCAACAATTATCAATTTTTAGAAACTGCCGCTCAAACCAATCTGCCAATGATTTTGTCAACAGGTATGGCGTCTATTGCAGAAATCGCAAAAGCAATCGACATTTTTGAGTCTATGAGCAAGTGTGGCATCGCTATATTACAATGCGTGAGCTCCTATCCAGCTCAAGGAAAGGACCAGAATTTAAATTGCATAAGCACAATGGCTGCCACTTTCCAAAAACCAACTGGTTTTTCTGATCACACCGCCGGATCAGCGTGCTTGTTGGCAGCAAGGGCATTAGGGATGTGCATTCTAGAAAAACATTTTACGCTAGATAGTAAAATGCGAGGGCCAGATCACAAGGCATCAATGATGCCAGCGGACTTCTCTAAAATGATTACTGATCTCCGTATGGTAGAGGCTGCTCTGGGAGATGGTGTAAAAAAAATAACAGAAGATGAAAAAGAAATTAAGTCGGTGGCGAGAAAAAGTATAGTATATTCTTACGACCTTCCGGAGGGTCATTTGCTAACAAAAGATGATTTAAAAATAAAAAGGCCAGGCAATGGTTTAGCTCCCTCCTCCATAAAATTCGTTCTGGGTCGGCGCCTTAAGAAGGCTATAAGGCAAGATGACCAAGTAAATTTAGACAATTTTATTTAAAAAAAGATTGGTAAAAATCATGTGGGAAGTCTCAAAAGACGATTTTGATGCAATACAACGCTGGGGTTTGTCAAAAGATCCATTTGCGGCGGTTAAGGATTTTGATCAAGTTAAAGTGGAGCAACGTTGGCTCAACCCTGAACAAAATTTAATACACTCCAAATACGTAAAAGCGAGACAAAATTACATCAAAAATAAAGATTTTGACAACTATTATCGTGATGTGAAAATGCCGATTGATCGAACTCGATGGGAATTTTTGATGAACAGGAAAGCTTGGTTCATAACTCCTTTAGGCTGGGATAGCATTGCCATAAATGGTGGCAGAGTTATTGATCTGGGCTGTGGCGATGGAGATGTCGTCCAACGCTTAGCAAACTATGTTCACAGTTACTGGGAGTCAAACAATATTAGTGGTCTTGAGCTATCAATAATTGGCATAGATCTCAATGAATCGCGAGTTCAAAATGCCGTTAACCTAGTTCGCAGCCCATCCAAACTTATTAACATTGAATTTCATCAAGGGAATGTTATTGGTGAAAAACTGGAATTTTGTGACCATTTCTTTGACTTTGGCCTGACCTGTGGTGTTCTAGAAATTCTGGACGATAACCAGTGCAACCGATTTCTTGATGAACTCAGTAGAATAGTAAAACGGGGCATTTATATTGAAGATTTGTTTGAAAAATTTCCGGGGGGGTTTCCGCGTGATTATCTCGGAAGACTTCTTCTGGAAAGGGATTTCATCGTGCGTAAAAAACACGTGTTATTGTCTGAACCTTTCAACACCAAAGAGTTGCAGGATCCAAAAAAATTATGGCCCGTCCTACTAGATCAGAATTTGTGGGCGGAAAAAATCACGTCTTAAGGAGGTTTGTCTTTTTGTTGCTTTCCAAATTAAACTTATAACCATGAAGAATGATGAAGGGAGGATAGTTTTCGATAAATGTTGCCCTTATTATGTTCAACAACTGTTTTTCGCTTACATTTACGTCAACTGATTGTAGAGCCAACAAATCCTCAATTTTAGTGGCTGAGGATGACCAAAGTTCACTCGACGCACTATTTATTTTCAGTGATATATCCAACTGTTGGGTAACAATATTTTGAAGAATTTCCTCAAATAATCTGAAAAGCTCCTCATGCGTCTTTTTCAAGAGGGAGCTGACACTATCTTTTTTCAAAACATTGAATCTGTTCACCTTAATGATTTTTCCAGTGTCAACGCGTGGCTCCATTAAATGAGCAGTTACCCCAAAAGTGCTTGCTTTTTCGTAGAGTGCAAAATTTATACAACCCGTCCCGGGATACTCAGGGGGCCCCGGATGAAAATTTATGGCGTATCTTGTAACATTTTTTAACAGTTTTGAAGGTAGGATGAAGTAACTCCTGAAAGATAAAATATAATCACCACTCCAATTTTTTATTTCGTCTGGAAGACTCTCACCACGACATTTTGAGATACAAGTTGTCACGTTACAGCCAGACTCCATGAGCAAGGCTTCACATTTTTTAGACAGAGGGCAAGATTGTCGTCCAAAAAACAAAATATCCATTTAAAAATCTCATTTCAAGCGTTCAACAAAGGTTTGCGGTATTGAAGATATTTCAACCAAGATTTCAACGCCACAACAATCGTTTTAATAAAACTTAATAAGTCCAATTAATTTTTTTGAAAAGAAGCCCCTTAAATTCCCGTCTCCGCCACTAAACATAGAGATATACAAAGATTTCCTGGATATCTAATGGCTTTGTATTTATCAAAAATTTTACAATGAGAAAATTTGTGTGGCCGGATACAAGCTGAATGCTCTATAAATTTAAAACTCCTAAAATTTGAGAGAATTTAAATATAAATCTACCCTTCAATGAGAGTGATTTGGATAAAGAATTAGAATTGTTATTAATTGTTTCTAACCCGGAAATTGCTTTATTTGCCTCAAAATCTGGTGTCGATAAATTATTTGTTGATCTAGAAATCCATGGCAAAAAAGCGAGGCAATCACATAAAGACACTGTTATTTCGGCACAAGATATGTCAACAGTGACTGTAATTCGGGATGCCGCTCCTGCGGCTCATTTATTGGTTCGGCTTAACCCCTTCCACCAACAAACAAATGAGGAAATTGATGAAGCCATTTCAAGGGGTGCAGATTCATTAATGCTTCCGTACTTTCACGACGCCGAAACTTTGAAAAGGTTTTTTGAACTGGTCAATAATCGAGTTGAAGTAGTACCCTTATTTGAGACAGTGGGATCACTGAGTCTCCTTCCAGAAATCATGAAAGAGATACATTTGAAAACCATTCACATAGGGTTAAATGATCTGCATCTAGAACGACGTGATCCCATCATTTTTTCTCCACTCGCTCTCGATGTTTTGGAAAAACCATGCGAGGCTCTTAGAGCAAATAAAATCTCCTTTGGAATTGGTGGTTTAGCTCGCGCAGGCGAGGGTATAATCCCTCCGGAGATCCTTCTAGGTGAGCATGTTCGCTTGGGCTCAAACGCCGCTATTCTCTCAAGAACCTTTCATCGAGAAGCTACTACCCTGCAAGAACTGACTGAGAATATGAATTTTGCAGAGGAAATAATTCAATTACGAAAAATTTACTCTGATTTCTGCAAGGCCACACCTTATAAGATTAAGAAAAACAGACATATATTTAAAACTAGATCTATGAAAATCAGTGCAATTCAAGGGACATGAAAAAAGGATGCGTCCTTTTTGAACCAGATGTTATCATTGCAAGGTTATTTTACAGTAATAAATTAGAAAAGCTCAAAAGGAGACGCTCCGAAAATATTTGATCCAAATTCTCAGACAAAGAACTGTTTTTCATTTTCTTTAGGATTTTTTATTAAGGTCAAATTGCACACGTCGATATTATGTTTAATTTGGAGCGGATGGGTAATGTTCCTATTTTTCAAAGTCTATAAATACTTTGCTATGTAAGCGATTAACTATTACTGTTGGGACAATTCTGGTTTGAGTTTAATATTCAAACCCATCGAATGAAAGTTGCCTCCATGCCTAAGCAAAAACCAACCATTGAACAAAATGATAGTTCCGATTTTCAAAACGAAATAAATATTTTTGACGCTATTGACCTTTTTCAAACCAACATAAAAAAGATACTTTTTTTTGCTGTTTTAATCACTTTTGCCGCTGGGTGTTTAATTTTTTCGATACCAACATCCTACGAAGTAAGTGGAAAACTTTTTTCAAGGACAAGTCTGGCTGACGGAGAATTAAAATCTTTGATTGAGAGGTCAGATTTAATTGCTCGCATATTGACAAGCCAAAAATTAGATAACCAAACGGAAATTGAGTACGACACAAAGACTAATATTCTCTCAAAGAGATCTGACTCTCTCGACGGTGCACAATCCTCATTTCTTTTAATGTCAGAAAAAATAGAAACTGAGTTAACCAATTTGGTCAAAAACGATAGCTTATTGACACTCAAAATAATTGAAAAAACAAATAATGGTAGCAAAAGATTTGAGGAGTCCGAAGGCCGCTTTATGAAGCAGCATGATGCACTTATGAATTTGGAGTATATCAGCCTTCATGGTAATGCATTTGAATTTATTGTTAGTAAGAATGTCAAAAAAATACCCAACGCGCTGCTTATCCTATCTCTTGCTTTTTTTGGGGGAGCTTTTTTTAGATTTTTAGGCATTCTATTTCTACAGGCAAAATCACAAACAAAATACCAGAAAAGTGCTCATTGATCGGACCTCATGCCTACTTTCCAAAATTAAATAAACAGCGATCTGCTCACGATGTGTGTGTTAAGATCTGCGAAATTTAATAGTTAGGTTTAATATGGAAAATAAATTTAGGTCATACGTTCTATCCTTGCCGCGGTTTTTAAAAAAAACCATGGTGATATACACAGATATTGGCATGGTAATCCTAAGTGTTTGGCTGGCCTTTTATTTTAGAACGGGTGAGCCTCTATCCGTATTTCGTCATGAAACTAACTATTCCATTTTGCCAGCAATACTAATAGCTTTAAGCTTGTCCATTCCAATTTTTCTAAATTTTGGATTGTATAAAATGAGCTTCAGGTTTTCTGGAGTCTTTACAATTCTTAAAGTCGGTAAAGCTGTACTTTTATATACTGTCTTGTATGCATCGATAATTGTGCTCATTAGAGTGGACGGGGTTCCAAGAACAATTGGGCTTATTCAGCCTATGGTCCTATTTTTATTGATCGGATCAACGCGAGGACTAGCAAGACTTCTACTTGATGGTGTCTACAGACCGAGAGCATCCAACAAGAAAGTGTTTAAAACGGTTATTTATGGTGCTGGGTCAGCCGGCCAAAAACTAAACGACGCGTTGGCATCGGATCAAAGTATTTCCATTGTCGGTTTTCTAGACGACGATCGGAGTCTCCATGGCAGTCAAATAGATGATGTCATTGTTTATGCGCCCGAATCTATCAAGGTTCTCAAAAATGAGCTTCATGTCGAACAAATTTTATTGGCGATGCCAAGATTAAATCGAGATAGCAGAACAGAAGTTCTTAAAAAACTTCATAAACACAATCTGATAATCAGAACAATTCCTAGTCTGTCCGAATTAGCGAATGGCCGCCAATTAATACATAGTATCAGAGACTTATCAGTAGACGATTTTCTGGGCAGAGATGCTATTGAGCCCGACCTAAACCTTATGAAATCAGATATTGCGGGAAATAGTGTGATGGTCTCTGGTGCCGGCGGCTCCATTGGTAGCGAATTATGTAAACAAATCATAAGGTATTCGCCGGAAAAAATAATTCTGGTCGACCATTGTGAATTCGCGCTTTACTCAATTTTGTCAGAGATCGAGTCTCTGGCGAATTCACTTTGTTTAAAGATTGATGCTCGGCCAGTTCTCGGATCCGTGAGTGACAAAGCTTTTCTGCAGCATCTCTTTAAAATATATGAGGTGCAGACCGTTTACCATGCTGCCGCTTACAAGCATGTACCTTTGGTTGAGGCCAACCTAATACAAGGAATAAAGAACAATATTATTGGTACATTTTCAATTGCGCAAATTGCAATTGACGCCAAGGTCAAAAAATTTGTTTTAGTCAGTACAGATAAAGCGGTTCGTCCAACTAATATAATGGGAGCATCAAAAAGAGTGGCAGAGTTAATACTGCAAGCGTTATCTGTTGAAAATCACTCGACTATTTTTTCTTTGGTAAGATTTGGAAATGTTTTGAATTCGTCGGGTTCTGTCGTACCTCTGTTCCAAAAACAAATCGAGGATGGCGGACCAGTTACAGTTACTCACCCTGAAGTAACTCGATATTTTATGACCATTGCGGAAGCTGCGCAGTTAATAATACAGGCTGGTGCACTGGCAAGTAAGGATCCTAAATCGGAATCTGCTCCTATTTACCTGCTAGATATGGGTGAGCCAATAAAAATTCTACAACTTGCTAAACGAATGATCGAGCTTAACGATATCCAATCAATAGAAAACTCTGCAGTAAAGCGTAATATCGAAATCATTTTCAGTGGTTTGAGACCCGGTGAAAAACTCTTTGAGGAGCTTTTGATTGATGATGTCTCGACTTCTACAATTCATCCGAAAATTAAGCGTGCTAGAGAAAAATTTATTCCTTGGAATAAGCTTAAGGGGCACCTGAACAAATTGGAAAAGGGTGTGTCTAATGCCGACCCGAGTTTAATTAAAAGTGTCCTTGAAAAAATTGTTGATGGTTATCCAAATACCAACGCCACCATTCCCTCCACAAACGTCAGACCATCACACAAAAACTTAAAGTAAAGGAGCTGTGACAAAGGAAAGGATCAGGTTTTCTTAATCATCATTAAAATTAATCTGTCCAAAACACGGTCAAAAAATTCAACTTTTTGTAACCACCAACACCAAAATTAACACTCTGGCACTGATATTAAAAAAACCAGGAATTTTTCCGATAGTTCATCTAAAATGTATTGAACAGTATGTGAAATTTTTATGTTTCCTACAACCTCCACCTACCACCCAGATATTCAAAAGCCTTCAAAATTAAAACTGACATATAAACAATAATTATAACCTCAAAGCACACTGCGCCCGAGATCCAAAATATTGATATGTTGTTATCTATGAATGATTTTGTGATTGGAAAAAGGCCAAACCTTACAGTGAGATAAAGCTCCCCTAAACATACAAGAAGGGCAGAAGTAGACTTATAGTCTTGTCGTGTAGTCCAATAAATAAAATGATTTAGAAACTTGAGCATTAATTGTTTCACGATCACCGTCCTTGATCAGATCTATATCACAGATTAAGTTATCATTCGATCTAACGTGGTTGGAAGCCTTGAAGTCTACAGTGAAGTAAGAGTCAAACCTACCATCAAAGTAACTGGCGGCGTCAAAAGCATTTATTCCAAATTTGTCTTGAACCGGGTATAGTCTCGATAAGATTCCGTTGAATTCGTAAAATCTGTAGGTTCTGCCCAACACGTTAGGCAGTCCAGTTAGATCACTAAAAATCAATACATCACATTGCTGTACTTTCCGGTTTTCAGTTAAAGCATCGATAATCAAAGACGTCTTTTTCCAATCATTTGAATAACTATCATACACAGTCCACCATTTCGGAGCGAATAAGACAAAAGCGATTGAACACAATAAAATTATACTCTTAAAAGATGCTCGAGATAATGTTAAGGCAAAGTAAGATAGTGCTACTGAGAATACTATTTGATGTCTGCTATTCCAATCATCAAAGCCAAGATGTTTACCAGTTAAAAAATATGGCAAGGTTGCCAAAATCACGAATAGGCACACAAAACAAATGCTCTCAAACCGACTCTTTATCTCATAAAAAACTGAATGAAAATCCCCGTCTGGAAGACCGTTAAAAATACAAGTTTGTATGATACGAGGAAAATTGACTATGGAATTAAAAACAGGTTTGGTGAGCAGGAGACTCAAAGTGAAAATTATAAAAAACTGCAGATCGGTATATTTAAAAGTAATTATCTCCTTAAAAAAAACAGCCATTACAAAATAGCTGTTTACGGCGTTGTTGTAGGCTGTCCCAGCATCGAATATATTGTAGAGTGATGAAGGAAAGAAAAGGTTCTCAAAGCTAAAATAAATAAATGGGATACCTAGAAACACAGCTAGCTTAGCTGACTCTTTCACAGACCAGACTGCACGTTGAAACATATGTTGAAAGTTAACCAACACGGGTATGGCAAATAGCATCAAAAATTGATTGGCACCGAACGAGACCATAAAGAAAATAATACTAAGAAATCGTGACCGTCTTATGAAATACCAACCAATAAAAAAAACAGTTAAGCAGAAAATATAGGTAAAATTGGTAGCGGCCACTCTGGCAAAGTTAAGAGGTAGCAAATAAAATAATAACGTAATAGCCATACAACAGCCATTACTGAGACACAGTTGTTCGCGATTTATTTGGTATAACACAGCCCCAGCTAGAAAATAAAAGGCGAAAGTTAAAAGAGAATAATTAAACCCCATCCACTGAATAAAAAAATGGAGATAAGCAGGCCAGTTAAACATTATGCCTACCGGTTCAAAGCAAGCCAACAAAGTCTCTAAATTGACCCCAAGAATGACCCAGTCATCCCAATAAACTGCATCACTTAGATATAAAATTTTATAATGTGTCGTCGCGTAACATAATGTTAGAAATAAAACGATAATAATCTTATCTGCATTGGCGTTTATTTTGGATTTCCAGACATTTATAAAAGGATTTAACATTTTTTCAGATTTTGTGTCTCATGATTTTTTGGACGATAACCGAAAACAAATGCTGGATAACACAGCATATTATGATAAGTCAAAATCTCACCTTCAGTAATCAGTCACTTAGGCAAACCACTATTAAAATAAACCAAACTTAAAACGCCTTCCATTCACACCCTTAAACAGTTCCATTTTTTCTTTGATAAGTTATGGTTATAACTATTGATTAGCAAAAATCAGTCCATTTTAGATAAGAAGGGTCTTTATCCAATATTATGAAAGCTATTCTTCTAGCCGGTGGCTCAGGATCGCGATTGTACCCATTAACGAAAGTAAAAAGTAAACAATTGCAAGCCGTTTACGATAAACCAATGATTTACTATCCACTGACTACCCTGATTGCTGCTGGCATCCGGCAATACTGTATTATTTCGGCACCACATGAATTGACCAATTACAAAGCATTGTTCGGTGATGGCAGGATGTGGGGGATTTCAATCGACTACCTCGAACAACTAAAACCAGAAGGCATCGCCCAAGCTTTTCTGATCGCACATGATTTTGTTGGTTCAGATAATGTGATTTTAGTCCTTGGTGATAATATATTTTCTGGTGGGGACGACTTTCCACGAGCTATCGCAGAATTTACAGATGGAGGCTGCATTTTTGCCTATCATGTAAACGACCCTGAGCGTTACGGCGTAGTGGAACTCGATCAAGCTGGAAAAGCCATATCGTTAGAAGAAAAACCCGCAAAGCCAAAAAGCAATTTTGCCGTTCCCGGAGCTTATATTTATGATAACAGCGTACTTGAAATTGCGAAAACAATACAGTTTTCGGCAAGATCTGAATTAGAAATTACAGACATTAACTTAGAATATATGCGACTAGGCAAATTAAAAGTACGGCGCCTTAGCCGCGGTTTTGCATGGCTAGACGCGGGGACTGTTGGTGAACTGCAAGGAGCATCAGCTTACATAGAAGCGATTGAAAAGAGACAAGGAATAAAAATTGGTTGCCCTGAGGAAGCTGCGCTTGTAAGAGGTTTCATTGATAAAAAGCGATTTGAGGCGTTAATCGAATTAATGCCGGCGTGTGAATACCGTGATTATCTGCGCCGTATTGCAGACGACTAGTGTAACTTAAGCAGTAAAACTCCATGAACCAAGTGATAAAATTCAATAACGCTTTTGTGTTAGATGATGGCTTAAAATATCTCGTATAGAGATTTATCCAACATTTCACTTCATTCCTTGCCAACCACAAAGGGCTATGATGGAATTTATGCTGAACTCCCTACCGGTCATGAATCATCAGGCGGATTAGTTTGTTTGACTACCAAAATAAATAAATGAGGCTAAACCTGATGAGGATCACGTTTTCAAAGAATTAAAAGACATAATCTAATCAAGTAAGGTAGGGACAGGCCAACATGAAAATTTTTGTCACCGGAGGTGCCGGTTTTATTGGATCTGCTGTGATTCGGCACATTATTGAAGAAACAAATGACCAAATTGTAAACATTGATAAATTGACCTACGCAGGCAATCTGGAGAATCTTTGCGATATCTCGAGTTCAACCAGGTATTCCTTTGAGCAAATTGATATTTGCAACCGCTCAGCGTTGGAAGAAGCATTCACACGTCATAGACCTGATGTCGTAATGAATCTTGCAGCCGAGAGCCACGTTGATCGTTCCATTGATAATCCGGGGGATTTTATCAAAACAAACATATGCGGAACCTATAATTTGTTAGAGGTAGCGCGTTTCTACTGGGCAGACCTGGATAGTAAAAATAAAAGTTTATTTAAATTTCATCAGGTTTCAACGGATGAGGTATTTGGTGATCTGATGCTCCGAGATGATTTTAAAAACACTCATGAAAAGGCTGCCAACGAAAACTCTATGTATGCACCCAATAGCCCCTACTCTGCCAGCAAGGCTAGTGCCGACCACCTTGTCCGTGCTTGGAAGCATACATTTGGTTTACCCGTATTATTAACTAATTGTTCGAATAATTTTGGCCCGTATCAATTCCCAGAGAAATTAATTCCTCTGATGATATTAAATGCAATTAATGGAAAAAAACTGCCAATTTATGGAGATGGCAATCAAATTCGGAACTGGTTATATGTGGACGATCACGCAAGGGCTCTATACGAAGTAATTACCAAAGGTAAGCTTGGCGAAACCTATAATATTGGCGGCACGGCAAATTTAAGGAATATCGAGGTGGTTAAAATAATATGTGATGAATTACAAAAATTAGCACCACTTTATTTGGAAGGTCCATTTCTTAAATACCGAGATCTGATCACACATGTTGAAGATCGCCCGGGGCATGATCACCGATACGCAATCGATTGCACAAAAATTCAAAGTGAATTGGGTTGGAAACAACTGGTATCGTTCAAAGCCGGTATCAAAAAAACTATTACATGGTATTTGAACAACCAAGATTGGTGTAGGAAGGTAAACGAAAAGCAATTAGCTAATCAAAAATAAGTCAACTTTAATTTCAAGGAGCTATCAAAATCTGATCAGTGCAATAAATCTACCAACCGTAAAATCGAAGATAGCTGCTAGCATCGAGTAAAACGACGAAACATTATTAGCAAATATTTTATCTGGAAATTTACATGTTTACCTAAAAGATACATGGTGATAAGTGCTGTAAATATTAGTAACCCTTTGTGGTGCCCCTTGTATTAACCGCACTTCATCGTCCAAAAAACCAACCCGTTGGCATATTCGTTTGGAATTATTTTCATCAAACAGAACGAAATTTCGGGGTGAATGGAAACCTCCCCAACAGGATTTATAGAATAGCCTACAATTTATGCTTTTTTATTAGGTATTTTTACCAAAGCGCAGCCGTCTTTAGACATATTTTCATAAACTTTTATCACACTAATAAAGGATCTTATAGGTGTTCAATAAGATTAGATGAAATTTCGTTAAAAAAATCGAGTTCTTTTTTGTTGGTCTCGCGTAACCATAACCGCTACCATCTGCAATTTTCTGAGCATGCGGTGTAAAATCTATCAAATGAGTTTTATGCACACGACTGACCTAATTAAGCTCAATATCAGACGCATAACCTGAACCGTCACCCACATCAAAAACAAACAGAGAACTTATCTTTTTGCTTTTCGATAACTTTACATCTTTAAAGCAACGTGTTCTTTGAAAACTAAAAACAAATAAATGGAGAGAAAAATAGGGGAACATGGTAAACGCATGTCAATTATCAATTTTTTATGGTTTATGACTCACTGCTTTCGCTTAACGTTGTAATCACGTCTTTCGACCTTACTCAGAATTTGATTTGTACTCAGGCTTGCCACAACAGCAGGTAAAAAAATAACACTCTCAATAATTTAATTAAATTAATGATCATAGAAAAATTCAATCAAAAGAAACCTATTAACTCCGATTATCAAGCATTAAAATGCCATCACAAGGTCACCTATCAAAATAATGATTCCTTCTTTCCAAATTGTTTTGTAGCGCTAAAGTGATGTCACTGTCCATTTGGGTTGGTAGCGAGCTTTCGACAGTGAGTGCAAGATATGTAACTCATAGAAAATACAACCAATATCTTTAGTGAAACACAACAGAATAAGACACATTAATCATGAGCACGATATATACGGCGGAACAATTTAAAAAAGGATATCCCGATGGATTTGAAAACCATTTTTGGACAATGACACGTAACTGTATTCTTTTGAGAGAAATAGTTCGTCATGGATTAAATCACGAAAGAATTTTAGAGATAGGTTGCGGACGCGGCGGCACTGTAAAGTTTTTGCGTGATAATTCCATCGAATGTTTTGGTGTTGAGTTAGGCACCTGTAGCGTAATAAACGGGGCAAAAAAATTTATCAGAATTGGCACTGACGTCATGGACTTAGATATTCGTGAGCGCGACTCATATACAGTGTTGATGTTGTTAGACGTAATCGAACACATTTCAGAGCCAATTGAATTTCTGAGAGAGCTACTATCAAAGTTTAGCAATTTAAAATCATTGGTAATTACCGTTCCAGCTGGACAAAAAATTTGGTCGAATTACGATACTTTCTGGGGCCATTACCGACGATACGAACATATTACAATCCGAGAAACTATTCAAAACATTGGGATGGCAGAAGTGTATCTCAGTTATTTCTTTCATTCATTATACACCGCAGCAATTCTCCAACTACGTATCAGAAAACACAGAGAGCTAGAGGCTATTTCGCCAGAGGGCTATAAAAAGATTTTACACAAATTAATATTCTATTTCTTTTTATTGGAGTATCAAATAGCACCACGATTTATGAGAGGTACTTCGATATTGTCGATAAGTAAGAGGCAATGAGATACTATAACCCCACGCCTCGTTTGAGATTAAATTGGTTTTGATAAGCCATGACGCTAATTTTTCTCGTTCGTTGTTATTAGCGGTAAAAACGAAAACAGGCATGATTGAGGTACAAAGGTTAAATAAATCTATAGGTTATATTGTCTCAGAAGTCTTAGTATCCTCATTTTTTCAAAGCTAATATTTTCGCAGCGCGCGCAGGGATAAATTACGATTTTGCTTCTGCACTATCTCATTGTTTTGCCGATCTGTTTATATCTTTGGACGGCATTGTTCACATTCCCCAATGAAATTCGTGATTGTACACAAATAAAAAATTCATTTAGGTAGATTGTCTTTTACTATTCGTTTTAATTATAAAAAGCTTATACTACATTGCCTTTAGTCTTAAAGTTTATAGCGATCAATTGGTCAGCATCAAATTGTTGGATGCTCAAAAAGGGCTTGAAGCCTGAGATCCTACAGAGTTAGTTTGACAGGCGATTTCGTTCAATTATTAGTTCGTCTTTTCTCCGCAATTATTTTCTGATTGGACGTTTCAAGTTGAAAAAATCTCGCTACTGTGTCTACGAACGCAAAAAAGGCTAACCAGAATACATTTGTATCAGAAAATAAGACTCTCGAAATCCTTGGCATACCTTTTTCATGAAGTAAGAATTGGCAAGAGTAGATCCAACAGGGTGGCGCTAGCAATGATCTTGTTTCTTTTACGTCAAAGTTTTCATGATTTAGAATTGTTTCCAAATGTTTTTTGGAAAACAGATTTAGGTGTCGAGGCATGTAGTAACTACCCCAACATTTTTTTCGAAAGAAATTTCGGTCCCAACCATCTGGATTTGGAGTTTCCAAAGACAGGATACCTCCAACTGTCAGCGCGCTGTTACAGGTTTTTAAAACAAGCGGAACATCCCAAACATGTTCAATAATCTGATTCGCTGTGATCAGATCATAAGACCCCGACTTCAAACTAGCATCCTCGAGGGTGCCTTCTATTATTTCTATTCCGGCATTTTCCAGATCCTTTTTTACACCGTAACCAAATTTAAAGTCTAAACCAGATAAAGAAGCCTTTGGATAGTATCTGCGTAGCGCAAGTAAAAACGCCCCATCACCACATCCGATGTCGAGAATTGAGGGCTGTTTTGGCAGATATTTCGTGACTCTTTTAAATCTAGACATAAGGACAAAGTCTTTGATCCTAGTTAAAATGGATCCTTCTCTCCCAAAATGCCTCTCATAAGTCGCATATTCCTCTGGATAAATCTTATGTATATTTCCAATTTCAGGCCTTGGATTAAGGTAAAGATGACGGCAGTTCGAGCACTCAACAACAGTAAACTCTTGTTCTGAACACTCATGCAAGTAGTCTTTACCAGTTGCAATAGGATTGTTGCGTTTTGTCCGGCAAATGCAGCACTCAGTTAACTCGGTGGAGATAAGGTGTTGATGCGGGATATCAGTCATTAAATTTTTTATTATTTTGGTCTGTCATGTACCACGGTAATTCTAGAAACCATGATGTTAATAGACCCAGATAGCTTCCACAATAAATTTCAAATCTTTGGTCAAATGGGCGCTCTGCCTTTTCAGACTTTAGAAAACCAGCATGTTTTTCATGCAGCCTTTTCAATTGAGCGTGGGGAACCGTTGGGTATAGATGATGCTCCCCATGAAAATTGAAATCGAAGGCACCCAATAAATAATTGCTCCAGCGAGGCCCGTTAATCGATCTGACAACCCAGTCATGGTTTGGACTACCGTGTTCACACAGTAAGCGGGTGCTTGAGAGAAGTTTGCCAACAGTAGCAATTGGTAAAATCCAAAAAATAAAATAATGCCAAATGGAGTCAAAGAGCATGAAAAAAAGAAAAAAAATCACACTCTGCGAGATTAGAAGCAGAGAAAAATCTAGAGTTTTTGAGAGACGCCTTGGCTGCAAAGGTATCTTCGATTCATTATCTTTTTCCAAAAACTGTAGCTTGATGAACTGATAAAACGCGGGCAAACCACTGGCAAACCACACCAAACGCATAATGAAACCAATCTTTGATTTTGGAAAATCTGTGTAAAGCTCGTATTCAGGATCATCAACAGTTCCAACATGTTTATGAT
>MDSW01186727.1_pt1 | contig 24938 bp, 13 predicted proteins | sample 811171 | NCBI WGS metagenome assembly MDSW01 (sample SAMN05326641, study PRJNA326480) | marine metagenome | isolation source: seawater | place: Atlantic Ocean: North West | collected 2012 | reverse complement strand
CCAGGTCCTCATATTGTTCATTAGAATCCCACATTCCATTTGAATTGCTATCAGTATATGGTTCTTCAATTCCTTGCCAATTAAATAAGTCATACCAATCTAAACCATACTCAGGAGTTGTATCATCATCATTTTCAAAATATCCATAATTTCTGTATGCACAGTCTGAATCTTGACCACAATGCCAATCATTATCATTATCTCTGCCATCCCATTGCGTTGCAAATGGTGCATTCCCTCCATTATAATTTGCTGGAAGCAATCCGACAACTTCCATGTTGTCAAAATTTGTAATATCAATATTATCTTGAAACTGTCTTTTTATTATTAAAGGGGTAATAACTGTTGGAGCACTAAAAAAATCTTCATAAAGACTAACATAATAATCAACTGAAGCATGAATTCTTTCTGATAAAAATCCTTTAAATCCAATTTCTAAGGTTTGAATTTTCTCAGTTTGAATCGGAGCAACATCCTGAATATTTAATGCCTCTATTGGGGTATATATCCTTCCAGAGTCAGCTAATTCTGGAACCCAAATAGTATATAAAGCAGTGTCTAAGGGCATGAACTCTGGAACATCACTAAAGTCTGTGTTAAATCCTAAAAAATATACTGCTCCATCTATCCTATCAGTATAGTCATCCCAGTAGTTTGCATTTTGTCCACCTGTAATGTTAATTAAATTATATAACTCATTATCAATTTTTACTGATGGGGTTGAGGCAATAAACTCATCTCCAACTCTAAGATATGGAGTTCCATCTGTATTTCCTCTTAAATAATAATCTACAAATCCTCTTTTACCAATGAATAAATCAGTTGCTAAATTAATAGCTGTAGGGGTATTGAATGCTTTACCATACGTAAATCTAAATGTCTGAAAATTATTAGGTTTATAAAATAATCCAAATTTAGGTGAAAACTGTATTCCCTCATTTAGCATATCATGTTGGTCAAACCTTGCAGCGGTAATAATTTCAAATTTTTTATTTTTCTTAGGGATTGTTTTTGTTTGAAAATATAATCCAAATTCATTTGAAATAATTTGTTCATATTCATCACTTTCATCAACACCTTCTTCACATTTCCATAATCTGCCTTTTTTAAGGCCTGATTCATCACTTGGATCTATGTATGGTGTGTATTGCATAGAACCACAATGTTGTTCATCTATAAGTTCATCATATGCTATAAATTCTGATAGAGGATCAACGGCTGATGGAAAATCAGTAGGATCATATATATTGGTATTTAGTTGTAGTTCTTGAAAATTAGGATAACCATCATTATCATAATCACAGCCATCGCAGTCATTATCAATTGAATCTACGATAACAAATCCCGCATAATTTACACCTGGTTCTCCAGGATCTGGAATACCATTTCCTTCTCCTTGATCTGGCCCTGTATAATCAGGGTTTTCTAAAAAAGGGTAATAGGGGTTGTTCGTTGTCCAAACACCATCATTATTTTCATCAATAAACCATAAATCGTACTCACTATCATAAGAAGCATTGTTCGCTTGACTATTAACTATAACTTCACAGTCTGAACAATTATCAATTATTAATAGTCCAAAATCATCTACTTCATAAGGACCAATACCATCTGCGCCCCAATCTGAAAAATCGTCACTATCTCTATCATTATCTATATTATCATTACCTGTAAACCAAGAATCTCCATCATTATCATATCCATTTGGGCCATCATTTAAAACGGTACCATTAGTATTTGCTTCAGTTCTGAAATAATCCATTCCCCAAACAACTTTAGTGTTTTTAAACTTAAAATTGTTTTGTAACTGAAAGGCTATATTCCTAGATTCATCTCTAATCATATCACCAAGCATATATCCTCTTGTATCTCCAGAATTTCCTTGGTTAACATATAATTGAGAAAACCAATTTTTATATCTTCCTCTTAATTGATAATAGGTGTATTCATAATTGTCAGCTAAATATCTTCCGACACCTGACACCTGATTTGTTTTGCTTATAGAATATCCACTTTGATAAGTTAAATTAATATCATCATTTGGATCATAATCAAATCGTATTTCAGTTTTAGAATTTTTTACTTCGAAATCAGGATAATCATCATAACCATCTCCATCTATATCATACGTATCTCTAAAATTATCTTCATAATCTGCAGGAGTATATATACCATCATTATTTGAATCTGTAAAAGGTTCATTATTATCATATCTTCCATTTTCATTTATATCAATAAATGATTCAGCATCAAAACATCCAAAACAGTTATCTCCAGTATCCAAGAGTCCATCTAATTCAAAACTATCAAGATAAATTAAATTTCCATCATTTTCACCAGGGTCATTTGTATTAGGGAGACCATCTTGTCCATAATCAAGGATTTCTTCTCCTTCATCCCACTCATTATTTGCAAATGGATAAACATCATTCCAAGTTAGATTATCCTCTATATCAGGAATAGAATTCCCATTATCTGTCCATGAACCAGAATCCCATTCATCTCCATAGGTATATGTTCCGTTTTGGTCCCAATCAAAAGAATCAAAAACACCATTTCCTTCACCTAAATCAGGGCCAGGATAATTGGGAGCAGATTCGCAAAGACCATCCATTCCACAATCAAAGTAAGTGCTCCACTCAGCTTCTGTGCATATGCCATTGCCAAAAAGAGGATTTTCATAGCAACTTTCGGTTGGAATTAAATTTCCATTTAAGATATTATTTCCTTCAGAAGGAGTAAATTGATTATCTCCGAAAGAGTCATTGAAAGCACCATCTCCTGGAATGCCATCCTTTCCAAAATCATATATGAATATATCAAACAATAATGTAACATCTTCTTCATCATAAATATAATTTCCCCTTATATCAGGGTCATTTTCATTATACCAAATATTGGTTGTTTCATTACCATATTGATCTGTAAATATTGACTGAGCTCTACCATTATTAACAATAATATTATCAAATTCTATATCATAATGCCAATTAGGAAGATTGTAACGGTCAAAATCACCAGTATACATTTCTTCTCCTTCATCTATTTCACCATTATTATTGTTATCAGCACCATCAATCCAGGTGTCAGCAGACCAATCAATTAATTCATCAACATTATCATCGCCAGGACCACATACAATCCCATCTCCATTGGTATCACCAGGGCAGTCTCCATCATTATCTATACCATCTGCATAAAAATAATCTTCATCAATTAAGCCATCACCATCATCATCATACCCATTATACCAATCTTCACCCATCACTCCATCATTATCTGGATCACCAGTGTCGTTTGGTTCACCATCTCCGATATACTTTTCTACTAATTCACACTCATATCCTTCAATTGTTCTACAGTCAGCTTCACTATCAACATATTCATCATACTCAATATCTGCATCTCCAGTATAATAATTGTGATAAGTAGAATCTTTTGCAACTAAATCCCAATAGTGAGTAGTTAATCCCCAAGGATTATTATCTTTTTTATCTATAGTTCTTGAGGGGTGCCCGCTCCATGGATATTTGTGTCTTTTGTATTCTTCATCAGATATAAATTCCCATTCATATGCTTCTAAATACATTCCTGATAATTTAAAACTTAACTTATCAGATATTTTATGTGCCCATCTAGTAGAAAATTTATATAAATCTCTATCATCATTTATTGATGATGAAGCACTAATATCGATACCTTCAGAAACAGCGGGTGATTTAGATGTAATATTTACAACCCCACTATGCGCATTTGCACCATAAAGCGCTGTTGCAGGCCCAATAACAACCTCAATACTTTCTATATCTTTGCTTGATTGAGGCACTGTACTATAATTAACAACTCTTAATGCTGGGATACTTGCAACTCTACCATCAGTAAGTGTTAGCAATCTAGATGAAAAACTACTATTAAAACCTCTAACTGATATACTATAGTTATTTACACCGCTAGCTGTAAAATCAACTCCCTTTAGACCTTTTAAATATCCTCCCAGGTTTGTTGATTCTTCTCTTTTAATATCTTTTGCACTTACAAGTTCAATTGAAGCAGGAGCATCGGTTATTTTATCAACTCTTTTTTTTGCTGTTACTGTTGTCGTCTCAACTTCTAATGATGATGGATCTATATATAAATCAATTGTATATTCTTTATCTTGATCTACTAATATATTCATATCATACTCTTGATATCCTATATAAAGAACTTTTAGAGTATAATTACATGATTTACATGAAGGAACATTACTAATTAAATATGCACCATTTACATCTGAAGGGCTTCCCATATCAGTGTTAGCAATAAAAACATTAGCACCAATTAAAGGGTTGTTTGTTTGACTATCCTTAACTATCCCTTTTATGATAGACTCAGAAAAAAGACTGCTAAAAATAAGAAGTACAAAAATAATATATTTATTTTTTAAATACATTGAAATACAGGTGTAAATCTAAGGGACATTATGCATTAAATGAAAATAAAAAAAAAGCCCTCTTAATAAAAAGAGGGCTTTTTCAATTAAATTAAAAAGTAATTATTTTAACAACATTACTTTTTGAGTACTAACCTCTGAACCTACTTGTGCTTTTATAAAGTAAACACCACTAGCTAGATTCTCAGCTTTCCATGTCCAGTTATAAGAACTAGGACTAAAGTTACCTTCAGCAATAACATCAACTAACTGACCTGTTAAGTTATATACTTTAACAGATAAATCTGCATTAGCATTTAATACTAATGAGATATTTGTTGATGGATTGAAAGGGTTAGGATAAGCTGCACCAACACTAAATATTGAAGGTTGGTTAATACTTGTTGTAACAAAGTCAGATGAACTAGCAACTAGAACTTCTTCAATAGCTACTATTTTACCTGAAGTCATTGTTAATACATCAGAAATACCATCTTTATCACCGATTAAAATGATATGAGCTCTGTTTCCGTTAACTCTAGATGTTGATGCAAAACCATCTGCAATTTCAAAAATAGCATTATCGCTAAATTCAACTATCATATCAACAGCGCCAATATATCCGTCAGCATCTACAACAATTTTATTGTTTTCTGTTAATATCGAAGCTTCAGAAGCATCAGCTACTCTTCCACCATTATTAGCAAGTATTTGATTAACGATTGCTACTACATCAACAACGTTAATGTTGCCATCGTTATTAAAATCAGCTTCACAAGCAGCTTCACCACCAAGTTGATCAACACTATTACCAAATGTAGCATCGTTACCTATGATATGGTTAATAATTCTAACAACATCAGTAACTGAAACACTACCATCACCTACAGTACAGCTTTGCTCAAATGAAGGAATTCCTCCTTGTTGGTCATAGTAACCTAAACAATATTCAGTAGAAGGGAATGCAGGAGTTTCAACACCCATTGCTAGAGCACAAAAACCATCAGCACCTAAATCAATCAAGTCATTAGGGTCACCATCACCACACATATTATAAGCTGCATTCCATACTACAGTTGAGCTATAATCTGTACAATTTGTTGTAATATCATCATCACAACTAGGTGTTATAGGACCAGAATTTACAACATATGATTGACCAGTAGCAGCAGCAAAAGCTGAACAATCAGCTTCGCTAATACCATCTTCATCTACATCTGCTAAGAAATTATAGTTCCAATCATAAGCAGCACAAGAATAATCAACATCACCACTATGATTACATAAACTTGTTAAATCAACAAATTCAGCTACAATTTGACGAGCTTCAATTTCAGGAACACAAGTTGGTTCGAATGTCATTCTTAATCTACCACTACAATCTAAAGTACATTCTGGATTTGAACCATCTGGTAAGCAATCAGCCATACATGCTGAATTGAAATCATGATTTGAATCATTAACCCATAAATGTGGATTGCATCCAGCAGTAAAAGCACCGATAGCAGCAGCATCAGTAGTAGCATCACCAGTTAAACTAGTTAAAGGAAAACTATCATATGAACCATTACATGGAATTAATGAAAGTCCTGTGTTTTGATCATTCATAGTACCTGCCTGGCCAGCTAAACTTGCGAAAACAGCACCATTATATGTCATGAAGTCTCCCCATTGATCTAATCCTGCTCCTGGTTTGAAAAGATACATTTCAGTACCAGCGTCAAGATTATAATCACCAGTAGCTGTTTCTAAACATTCATCAACAAATACATCACCGTAGTAAGTACAAGTAGCACCACCTAATGAAGGTTGTGCAAATGAATCTATAGCATCTTGAGTAAATGTAGCTACCCATTCAGAACAAGTATCAGTTGTACCATCACCATCAGTATCAATAGCACCAACAACACCACCAGCAACTGTACTACATGCACCTACGTAAAATGGTAAATCATTTGTTCCATCATTATCAGAGTCAATCCAAAAATCAGCTTCTAAGAAACCACATTCAAGAGCATTTTGGTCTTGACCTGTAGCAGCAGCAAGCCCAGCACATGTTGTTACTTGTCCAGCTGGGATACCATTCTGAAGAGCAGCACCTGTACAAACTGCATCAAACATTGCTTGAGCTGCACCTAAATCAGATGAGCAATCAACACCTAAGCCATTACAAACACCACCTACAATAGTTTGCCATCCAACAGTAGCACAACCAGCTAAATTATCTTCTATTTGCCCCATACAAAAACCTGTTGCAAAAAGAGATGGAGTTCCAGCTCCAGATGTTTCATCTGAACAAGCAGCAATAATACCATCAGAAATGGCATCGTTACAACTGCCAGTAATAAAGGCATCAACTACAGATACACCACAATCATATTGTCCACTATATGTAGAAAATAACTCACTACAACATGGTGTATAAGGATCATCATCATCACAACCTGCATCACCAAGTGTACCTACGATATCACCAGCAAGCGGGTAGTTAACATTATAGTCTTCATCTTGATAGTGATCAGAAAGTGGATTCACATATTCAGCCATACCTTTTGAAATATCACATAATGGACCAATTGTTGCACCTAATGCATTAAGCTTAGTTACATCAATATATGGAACACCAAAAATTCTATCGAACTCTGATCCATCTCCATCTTCATCCCAGCCATCTGCAGGATAATCAATATCTCCAAAACCAAGACCAGTTTCTGGGCTATCTATAGCGTCCCAAACTAGTTTAAAGTCAACGTTTGGATTACAAACGTTATCACCAGGAACTGAATTTCCATTATTGTCAACACACATAGTAGATGCATTGTCCGCCATGTTAGTACCTAAATTAAATTTAGAACTTGTTCCTGTACCTTTATCAAAATCCATCCAACCAGCACAATATCCAGTTGCAGATTCAAAAGTAGCACATGAAGTAGCGTAATCTAAGCTTTCACAGTAGCCTGTACAAGCAGCTTCACTACCACCAACTTGTGAATTTAAAGCTGGATTAGCACATACATATGCACATGACACTGCCAATACATCGTCAGCGCTTAAAGCAACATATGGTAAGCCTTCAGGAACTCTTGTTGGAACAGGAGTTGAAGGAGTTGCATCAAACAATCATGTTACAAGACCAAATCCCCAAGCTGGGTCTGTATTTTCAGGGCACTCATTTCCAACTGCTGGAGTGTTAGGATCATCGGTAGTACATAAAAGACCGTTCTCCATCCCTAATACATTAGATTCACTGAAAGTTGATTCAGATCCAACTTCCCAAGAAAAGTTTTCATTAACAGCAAATATTTGAAGGTCAGTAACACATGCTTGACTCTCAGATAATTCGATGTCTGGATAGAAACTTCCTTGAGCGATTGTTCCATTACCACCATCATAAATATTAACGTTAAGATTAACACCAATTCCACCTAGACCTGTATTTGTAAATGGACCATTAGTTAATCTGTTAAACATAACACCTGCAGGAATCTCAGTAAGCTTTACACATACACTTGAAGCGTTAGGATTTTCCATCCATTCACCATCCGCACCTCTAATCGCGCAATCACTTGATGTAGAAAATGAAGTTCCAGCAAGTTCCGGATAATCAACAGTTAAAAAAAATGGTGTCGTTTCTCTTGCAATATGCAAGTAATCAACAGAAAGACCAGATAGTTTCCAATTACCTCTTGGATCTGGATCGGTTGATAGTAGAAATGACATTAAAACTGTCGTCATTATTAGTAATCGTTTCATTATTTTTCTCCTCCTTAATTGATTAAAGTCAATAATTAAACAAACTTTTAATATAACTACTTAATAGCCAAATCGAATGATTCAACTAAGGTCTGAAACTAATATTATTTTTTATATTATCCAAATAAATAATTATTATGCATATTTATGAAGGGTCTATACAGGTAAATATGTGATGAAAATCACTTTTTATTTGTTATAATACGATTTATTGCAATTGTGATAAGAGTTATCCCTAGCACAAACATTACATTATATAATACAGATTTGGGAATATTGTTAATATATTCTATCATTTATTGAAGGTTTTCAGCAACAATATCAGCAACATCTTTAACTTTTATTGGATTTTTATTTTCAGGCAACAAAGGTCCTAATCCCTGATTCATCATTCCAAAGCAAAAATTACAGCCTGTTACTACTGTTTCAGCACCAGAGTCAACAACCTGTTGAGCCCTTGGAAGGTGAGTCTTTCCACCTGTTTCTTTTTTCCACCACAATCCACCACCTGCACCGCAGCATAACGTATTCTTACCATTTTCTTCTAGTTCTGAAAAATCACTGCAGCATGATTTTATAGCTGTTCTTGGAGCATCAACTTCTCCCATCATCCTTGATAGGTTGCAGGGATCATGGAAAGTTACTTTTTCTGCAGTGTTCTTATTTACTTTAATATCACCATTGTTTATAAATTGTTCAATTATTTGAGTATGATGATACACCTCATAATCAATTTTTGCATATTTTGCGTACTCTATTCCTAAATTAACACTGCAGTGTGGACACATTGTAATAATTTTTTGAACATTCTTTAATTCTTCTAAATTAGCTTGCATTAACATGTTGTAGGTTAATTTGTCTCCAAGCCTATTTGCAGGTTCTCCAGTACATTGTTCTTTTTTTAATATCCCATAACTTGCATTAGCGCTATCTAATATTTTAACAAGGCTATAAACTGAAGAAGTAAATTTGGGATCCATTTTATATTTTGCAAAACATCCAAGCCATAATACAAAATCTTGAGTTCCATCAAAAGCAGGAAGCTCATTTGTTAAATCGCTTGACATTGCACCATCAGGATTACCAGTATTTTGAAGATTGTTAAATATTTTTTGATATTCCTGAGGAACATTTCCTTCAACTAAAACTTGGAGATTTCTTATTTCATCTGATTTTTCAACTTCATTCCCAACAGGGCAGACCTCAGAACATGCTTGGCATGTAGTACATTCCCATCCTGCTTCTACATCAATTTTATTTACCGCATCTAGTTGATTTGATAAAAGGTGGTCTTTAAGATTTAATATAAAGTGATTTTTGGGATCTAATTTTCCACCACCACGATGAGCAGGGCAAACCTCGGTGCATCTTCCACATTCTACGCAAGAAAAAATATCTAAAGTTTGATTTTTTGATAATTTATCAAGAGAACCTAGAAGATTTTCTAGCTCTTCTTCATCAGCTTCCATATCAATAGGAACTGGTCTATGACTTGGTGATAAAATTGGTTTAAAAAAAATATTAATCGGTGATAATACTAAGTGCAAATGCTTTGATCTGGGTATTAATATTAGGAAACCTAAAATTAAAACAGCATGTATCCACCAATTTACTTTCATGGCTAAACTAGTACTGTGATGCCCAACATATACATAATCAATAATATATGTAATCATTAATACTGAAATAAATAGGGCTACAAATCCTGATGTGTATGATATTTTATCTCCTAAATACTTTGGCCTAATTATAAATCTTCTATAGGCAAGAGATGAAATTCCAACTAAAACAAATATTGCCCAAGGTACTCCAAACAAAATTCCATAGAAAAATTTAAAGTTGTCTGATAGTAGATGTGCATGAAAACCTATTGAAAAGTGATCAAGGGTAATAATAGAGAAAAACATAAAACCCCAAAAAACAAAAGCATGCATTAGTCCTGGCCAAAACCGTTGTGAAATAACTTTTTTTTGTAAAACAAATTCAACTAAAACTCGTTTAATTCTTATGCCGAGTGAGTCAAAGTTAAAAGTCCCCGTTCCTTTAGATACAATGACGAATCTTTTGAAAATTTCAAAAGAAAAAGATCCTATAGATAATAGAATCATTACAAATAATATGATTTGTTCAATAAAACTAAATGACATGGAGGTAATTTAAAGTTCTTCGATCAATTTTGGAAGTATTTCAAATATATCACCTAAAATGGCGTAATCTGAAATTTCAAAAATAGGAGCATTGGGGTCTTTATTTATTGCAATAATATTTTTTGATCCCTTCATGCCAACCAAATGTTGAATTGCTCCAGAAATTCCAACAGCTAAATAAAGTTTTGGAGATACAGTTTGACCGGAGCTTCCAATTTGATAGGAGTGATCGAGCCATCCAGCATCAACAACAGGTCTTGATGCTCCGATTTGAGCATTTAATTTTTCAGCTAAGGATTTTACTAAGTCTATATTTTCAATTTTACCAACACCTCTGCCAATTGATACAATAACCTCAGCATTAGATAGATCAACACCATCAGCTGATTCTTTAAATCTTTCACCTGGATTAATGCTTAGCTCCATACTAGACAAATCAAGTGATTTTTCATCTATGTTACATGAGCCGTTAACTATATTTTCAGTTGAATAAGAACCCGCTTGAAAAGATACTATTCCTTGGTTGTTAAGCTTTATTTTTTCATTCAGTTTGGCTTGATAAATTGGTCTTATAAAATGCAGGTCAGAATTAAATTGAACGCTAACGCAATCAGAAACAAAAGCTTTATCTAGTCTTGCACTTAATCTAGGAACCCAGTCTCTTGTTTCATAACTATGGCCAAAAATTAATAAATCAGGATTGAATTCATTATTTAATAATTCTAATGATTTAAGATAGTATTCAGGGTTATAATTATTAAGTTCTGAATTGTTAATATAGATAACACTGCTTAATTCATAATTTTTTAATTGGTCAGCTACATTTTTATCAAAAACAACGGCATGGAGTTCACCACTATTGTTTTTCGTAATGCTTTGAGCTGCGCATAATGATTCTAAAGAATTATTATTAGCTTTTCCATCAAGGGTTTGTATAAAACATAAAATTTTCACTATGAAACCACCCTTATTTTATTTTTTAATACATCTGCTAATTGTTCAGTGATTTCATCAGCACTGCCTTGAATTATAGTTGTTTCTTTAGATTTTACAGGAGTGAATTTTTCTAAAACTGAATATCCATTATCTTCAGAAACAGACAAATCATCTTTACTAAATTCTTTTACTTCTTTATTTTTTACAGACATGATACCTTTTAATGTGGCATATCTTGGTGAATTAATGCCTGATTGGATAGTTAGGCTCGCTGGTAACTTTAATTCTGACCATTGGAACCATCCGTTTTCTAATTCTAATTTTACTTTTATATCTGTACCATTGTTTATTATTTCAGTACCCATAACTAAAGATGCGTGAGAAGTTTTTAAATATTCAGCAACTAGCAACCCCACTTGAGAAAACCCAATGTCATTTGACTGAAGGCCGCTTAGTATAAGATCATAGCTATTGTCTTTAAGTGCAGAAGAGATAGTTTTTGCTATAGTTAAAGGAGATGAAGTGTCAATTCCTTCATCTGAAATAAAAATACCATCATCAGCTCCTTTTGCTAAAGCATCTTTAAGTACTTGTCTTGCAGACTCAGGTCCTAGAGTGCAAACAGTAACAGATGCATCGTTTTTTTCTTTAAGCTGCAATGCTTCTTCCAGTGCATAGGTGTCTGGCTCATTACTCACAAAATTGATACTGTCAGTTTTTAATGTAAGCTTATCATCATTAAGTAATAATGGTGAGTCTTCTGATGCTACTTGTTTTATTAATACGCAAATATTCATAGATTATATTTTAAACCGACTAGTCGGTATGTATAATATAGGTGTTTTTATTATTTAAAACAAAATTAATTATTTAAAATAATTTATAATTACTTATATTAAATTATAATATGAACAATACTATAAAGAATTTTTTTTTATTAACGGTTATATCTTTTTTATTCTCTGAGCCATATCAAGAATATAAAAATGAAAAAAATTATAGTCTGCTAAAATTAAAGGATAGCCAAATTGTAGTAGATGGTAAATTAGATGACTCTGATTGGGATGATGCTCAGGAGTTGAGTGATTTTATGTTAACAAACTATAGCTCTAAAAAGGTTCCATCAAAACAAACAAGTGTAAAAATAGTTTGCGATAGTGATAATATTTATATTGGAGTGAAATTATATGATAATCCGGAAGAAATTACTTTTAAAAGCGGTTCATATGATGATTTTATCGATACATTTGATTTAAATTCTGATTATTTTATCGTTGAACTTGATTCTGATCATGATCATCAAACAAGTTATGCATTTGCTGTAAACAGCTCAAATGTACAATCAGACTACCTGGTATATGATGATGACTATATAGATGACAATTGGAATGCTCAATGGTTTTCTGAGGTTTTTGTAAATAAACTTGGTTGGTCGATAGAGTATAAAATACCTATTGATATTTTTAGGTTTTCTAAAGATACCAATCAAACTTGGGGATTGAATTTAATTCGATATATAAAACGTAATAATGAATATATGGCGTGGGTTGTTCTCCCAGAAGAAAAAGTGGGTATTGTATCGCAATATGGCCATTTAGACAATATTGTTTTTGAGCAAAAAAGCAGTTTTAATATCAAGCCATATTTTGCATATGATAATCAAAAATATGATGACCATTATTATCCTTATTTATTAGAAGGAAATGATGGTAATATTTCAGGCCTTGATTTTAGTAATGGTCAAGATGTATATAGCTTGGTTGAGTCTGATAATAAGTTAGGTTTTGATTTAAATTATAACCCTAATTCTTTTTCATCTATAAATATCACATATAAGCCTGATTTTGGTCAGATTAATCAAGATGCTTCTGAAGTAAATAATACAGCCTATGAAACATATTATGATGAGAAAAGAAGTTTTTTTATAGAAAATTCATTGTTTTTTGAAACACCTATTAATGTCTTCTATTCAAGGAGAATTGGTGATTATATTAAATCTAACAATATTAACATGAGGACAGAGTTAAATACAGCCTTTCAATATACTTCTAAAATAAATAATTCTAATTATGGACTTTTATTTGCACACACTAATCCAAAAGATAATGATTTAATTGATAATAATATTTATTCAACTGTTTTTAGAATAAATAAATCTGTTTTAAATAATAATTTTAAAATTGGTTTTATAGGAACTAATTATAATTATGAATATAAAAAATCAAATGTATATGGATTAGATTATGCTTTAAGTCTACTAGATAAAAAGTTGATTATTAATAGTCAATATATTTTATCAGATAATAATGTTGATAAAGGTTATGGTTTAAATTTTGATTTAAGTTATAGAACAGATGTTTTTTCCATATTTAATAATAATGATTTATTTTTAGATTTTTGGATAAAAAATAATCAGTATGATAAATCTCTGGATATAGATGATTTAGGTTACTTGTTTAGAAATAATTTAAAAGAAGTTAATTTGGGTTTTTCAATTAATAATTATAAATCATTAAATAAGTCCAAATATGTTATTCAATATTATAGAGCTGAAAATTATTCTAAAGATGTTATCTCGAATATTATTTCTTTAAACTATAATATTATTCTAAATGATCTTGGAGCTCTTGATGTTGGGATTTCTAGGGAGGGGAATCATTATAATGATAAATATTATGATGATTATTATAATTTAGATTTAAATAAAATTATTAAAACTCCAAATGATATTGTTATGACTTTTAATTATAATAATAATACGTCTGATATATTTTCATATTCGATCAATTTCAATACGTTTAAAAGTAATATAGATGATAAGGGTAATAATATTTTATTTGATATAGTTTTTAAACCATCAACATGGATAGACTTAAGCTTTTCTTATGATAGATTAGATTATTTTGAAACCTATCATTTTCTCAAAATTAGACAGTTACCAAATGGAATTAATTTATTTAATGATAATTTTAGTATTTCTAGAGATACTTATAGTTATTTATTTATTAATTCAAATAATCTAGAAGTTTATTATACCGGGCAATTATCAGCATATTATAATAATAATTTAAGTTTTCAATTATATGGCGAATATTTCATCCATAGAGATAATTGGGACGAAAATAGTGACTTGTATGAAATTAAACAAACAGATGAAAATTTTATTTATCCGAATCTTATCACTGGATTATCATCTGAGTTAATTAATTTTGATAATGATAAAATAAAGTATAGCTCATTATATAATTCATTAATGTTAAATCTAGTAACTAAATGGAATTTTAATAATTCCTCTAGTTTATATTTTGTTTATAGTTTAAGTAAAGGTGTAAATGGAAAAATATTTAATAGTCTTAAAGACTTAATTAAATTTGACAATAATGATAATTTAGATAATGTAGATGCTGAAATATTTTATAATCATAATGCAACAATTAAAGTTGAGTTTTATTTTTAACCGTTTCAATTATATTATTTGCAGCAATTAGAATTTCATTTTTTGTATTAAATCTACCTATGCCTATTCGAATTGATGATTGAATATGTTTTTTACTTAGACCTATATTCAGCAAGACGTGTGAAGGCTTTGGAGTTGAAGAAGTGCATGCAGAGCCTGATGAAACAGCGATTTTGCTTAATGATGTAACAATTGATTGTCCCCTAAGACTTGGAAAGCTAATATTTAAATTGCCTGAAATCCTTTTTTCTATATCTCCATTTATAATTACATCAGGTATTTCTTCTTTTATTTTATCAATGAGTAAATTTCTTAATTGAAGAATACGTTTTGATTCATCAATCATTGATTTTTTTGAAATTTCACTTGCTCTGCCAAGTCCAACTATTAATGGAATAGGCAGCGTTCCTGGTCTAATGGATTTTTCTTGACTGCCTCCAAATAAAATAGGACTAATTTTTAATTTTTTATTAATATATAATGCTCCAATTCCTTTGGGTCCATATATTTTATGGCCAGATATAGATAATAAATCAATATTCATTTGTTCTACATTAATATTTGTTTTTCCATAAGATTGAGCTGCGTCTACATGAAATAAAATATTATGATCTTTGCAAAATTTTCCTATTTCCTTAATAGGCTGTATAACTCCGATTTCATTATTAACATGCATAATACTAACTAAACCAGTTTTGGATGTTATACTATCTTTTAACTTGTCTAGGTCAATAATACCATTTTCATTGGCTGATAAGAATGATGATTTAATTCCTTTTTTTTCTAAATGATTGCAAACATCAAGTATTGCTTTATGTTCTGTTGCCATTGTAATAATATGATTATTTTTATAATTAGCTATATTTTGCAATGAAAGATTATTTGATTCAGTAGCTCCTGAAGTAAAAATGATTTCATCTTCATTAGAATTAATTAATTCTGATATCTGTTGTCTTGCTATTTCAACGGCAGCTTCAGCTTCCCATCCATAATAATGTGTCTTACTAGAAGAATTTCCAAATTTTTCTAAAAAGAATGGAATCATCGAATCTAAAACTTTAGGGTCTAATGGAGTAGTAGAATTATTATCAAGGAAAATTTTATTCATTATTAATGATAATATTTTTTTCTTTCTTAGATGAAAAACAACCTATCTCAACGGTCTTGTATGTTGAATTTTTATTTAATGTTTCAATTAATTTTTCTGCATTATTTTTATTAGTAGAAATAAGTAAGCCTCCAGATGTTTGAGCATCAGCAATCATAAGCTGTTTATATTTAGATATTGATTTATCAAATTGAATATTTTTTTCGTAAAAATTCAAATTTTTTCTAGTTCCTCCAGGAATAATATCTTTTTTTGCAAAATTAGAAACTTCATCTAAAAATGGAACTTTATTAAAATTTATATTTGCAGATAGATTATTATTTTGGGTCATTTCATTTAAATGACCTAATAGTCCATATCCTGTTATATCAGTACAAGCATTTATTCTAATATTAAGTTCTGACAAGTCATGATTAAGCGTGGACATAAGTTCTATCACATCTGAGTTTGTTTTATCATTTGTTAATTCTTTTTTTATAGCTGTTGTTAAAATTCCAGAACCAAGAGGCTTTGTTAGTAATAAGACATCAGATTCATTTGGAGTATTATTTTTTAAAATTAAATCATTTTCAATTAAACCTGTAACAGCAAGGCCATATTTTGGAGTTTTATCTTTTATAGAATGACCTCCTAAAATATTAATATTTGCTTCTTTGCACTTATCTAACCCTCCCCTAAGAATCTCAGATAATATATCTAGAGGCAAATCATCTGATGGAAAAGCAACGATATTAAGTGCAAACAATGGCTTTCCACCCATTGCATATATATCGGATATTGAGTTAGCAGCAGAAATTAACCCAAATGTATAAGGATCATCAACAATTGGAGTAAAAAAATCTACGCTTTGTATGATTGATTGCTTATCATTGATTTTATAAATTGAGCAATCATCAAAATTTTCAAAACCTGAATCGTTATTTGAATTGCTAATTGAATTTAATTTACTCAAAACTTGAGTAAGATCTTCTGCAGATAATTTGCAAGCTCAACCAGCACCACTTGAATATTGTGTAAGCTTTATTTTCTTAGTATTATTCATAGTTAGAATTTATAAAATAATTTTTTAGTCTATTAATAATAATTTCGTTTTGTTGAAATATTATTATAAAGGTAAATTAAACTCAAGTGTAATTAAAAAAAAAACGATATTGGCAAATAAAGTTTCAAATAATACAGACGTAGTAACAATTAGATTCTCTGGAGATTCTGGTGATGGGATGCAACTAACTGGAAATCAGTTTAGTAATACCTCTGCTATATTTGGAAATGATTTATCTACCTTGCCTGATTTCCCTGCTGAAATAAGAGCACCACAAGGAACTTTATATGGTGTTAGTTCATTTCAAATGCAATTTGGTGATCGTGAAATATATACACCGGGAGATGATTTAAATGTTTTAGTTGCAATGAATCCCGCTGGATTGAAAGTTCATTTAGAAGAATTGCAAGAAAATGGAATATTAATTATAAACACAGATAATTTTACTCCCAAGAATTTAAAGCTTGCAAAATGGGAAGATAATCCAATTGAAGATAAGGAATTATTATCAAAGTATAGGTCTATTACTGTACCTATGTCAACCTTAGTTAAAACAGCATTGGAAGACTTTGATTTAACCCCTAAAGAAAAAATGAGAAGCACAAATATGTTTGCTTTAGGATTAGTCTATTGGTTGTATGAAAGAGATTTAGAACCTACTATTGATTTTTTAAATAAAAAATTTGGTAAAAAACCTATTATAGCAGAGTCAAATATTAAAGCTTTAAAAACAGGGTATTATTATGGTGAGACTATAGAAGTTATTAAAACTACATATAAAGTTGATAAAGCAAAGTTTGATAAAGGTTCATATAGAAATATTATGGGGAATCATGCTCTGTCTTTAGGACTTGTGGCTGCATCTCAAAAATCTGATTTAGAATTATTTTTTGGAGGTTATCCTATTACTCCAGCTAGTGATATTTTAAAATTTTTAGCTAATTATAAAAATTTTGGGATTAAAACTTTTCAAGCTGAAGATGAAATTTCTGCGATTACAAGTATTTTAGGAGCTGCATTTGCTGGTAATCTTGCTATTACAGCAAGTTCAGGTCCAGGGATTGCTTTGAAGGGTGAAGCAATTGGGTTAGGTGTAATAACTGAGTTACCTTTAATTATAATAAATATTCAAAGAGGAGGCCCTTCTACAGGATTGCCTACTAAAACAGAGCAATCTGATTTATTCCAAGCAATGTATGGAAGAAATGGAGAGTGTCCATGTGTAGTAATTGCTGCAAGCAGTCCCTCAGATTGTTTTGAAACAGCTTTTGAAGCTGCAAGGATTGCTGTTGAACATATGATGCCTGTTATGTTATTATCAGATGGATATATAGCAAATGGTTCAGAGCCATGGAAAATCCCTGAAGTTAAAAATTTACCAAAGATAAAAAATAATTTAGTTAAATCTTCAAAAGATGATGGTTTTATGCCTTATAAACGTAATGAAAAAACATTAGCAAGAGATTGGGCGGTTCCTGGAGTTGAAGGTTTGGAGCACAGAATTGGTGGATTAGAAAAAGAAAGTTTATCAGGGAATGTAAGTTATGATCCTGATAATCATCATGCTATGACATTACAAAGGCAGAAAAAGGTTGATGCTGTAGCAGATTTTATTCCAGATATTGAAGTTTTTGGTAAAGGATCTGGTGACTTGCTAGTTTTAAGTTGGGGTGGCGTTTATGGTTCTGTTAGATCAGCTGTAAAAAAATCTCAAGAACTTGGGGGTTCTGTTTCACATGTACATTTAAGATATATAAATCCTTTTCCAAAAAATCTTGGAAAAGTATTGAAAAATTTTGATAAAGTATTAATTCCTGAATTGAATTTGGGTCAATTATTGACTATAATAAGAGCTAAATATTTGGTAGATGCAGTCGGACTTAATCAGGTTGCAGGAAAACCATTTAGTTCTAATGTAATTTCTAATACTATTGAATCATTACTTAAGGAAAAATAAATGAGTGAAGTTCAAAAATTAAAGAAAAAAGATTTTGTTTCTGACCAGGATATAAGGTGGTGTCCTGGATGTGGTGATTATACAATTTTAAATACTGTTCAAAAAGTATTTCCAGATTTAGGGATTCCTAAGCATCAATTTTTAATTGTCTCTGGTATAGGTTGTTCAAGCAGATTTCCATATTATATGAATTGTTATGGTTTCCATTCAATTCATGGAAGAGCTCCTGCTGTTGCTACAGGTGCTAAATTATCTAATCCTGATTTATCAGTTTGGGTAATAACAGGTGATGGAGATGCAATGAGTATTGGAGGAAATCATTTTATTCATGTATTAAGAAGAAATATAGATATGAATATATTATTATTTAATAATAGAATTTATGGTCTAACTAAAGGACAATATTCTCCAACTTCTGAGGTTGGTAAAAAAACTGTATCAACACCAATGGGGTCGCTTGACCATCCTTTTAATCCTCCTTCATTAGCGCTGGGCTCTGGAGGAACATTTGTTGCTAGAGCTATAGATAAAGAATTAAAACATATGGGGCAAATAATAAGTGAAGCCCATGATCATAAAGGAACTTCCTTTGTAGAAATTTATCAAAATTGTAATATTTTTAATGATGGGGCATTTGCTAATTTAACTGATAAAGAAGCAAGAGGTATGTCAAGAATATTATTAGAAGATAAACAGCCTATGATTTTTGGTCCTGATAATAATTTTGGCTTAATTCTAGATGGATTTAGACTTAAAGCTGTTGAAATTGATAAAGATTATACAGTAGATGATTTATTAGTTCATGATGTAAAAGATAAAAACCTTGCTAATTTAATTAGTGAAATGACATATGATGAGAAGCTTCCTGTTCCTTTTGGTGTGTTTTATAAAGAAGATAAATTAACTTATGAAGATATGATGATATCTCAAATTAAAGAGAGTATTAAGTTAAAAGGGGATCCAGATTTACAATCATTAATTAATGGTCAAGAAACATGGGAAGTAAAATAATTTTTTGAAACTTCTCCTGATTTAAAAATTATAATTAATAGATAGATTAATTTATGGGAAAAGATAATAAATCAAAAAAATATCGTATTACCTCTGATTCAATGGGCAAAATGAAAGTTCCTTCATCTGCATTATACGGTGCGCAAACTCAAAGAGCTGTCGATAATTTTCCTATAAGTGGTATTAAATTTAACTATGATTTTATATCTGCAGTTGTCATTATAAAAAGATCAGCTGCAATAGTAAATTTAAAGCTTAAGCTAATTAATAAAGTTAGAAGTGAGGCGATTGTAAAAGCATGCGATAAATTATTAACTGATAAACCAACAGATCAATTTCCTATTGATATTTTTCAAACAGGTTCTGGGACATCAACAAATATGAATGTAAATGAAGTTCTAGCATCTATAGCTAATACTTTTATTAAAGATAAAGCAAATATAATTCATCCAAATGATCATATTAATATGGGTCAATCAAGTAATGATGTTATACCAACTGCTATCCATATTTCAAGTTTGATTGCTGTTGAAAATAATTTAATCCCTTCTTTAATAAAATTAGAATCAGCAATATCAGTAAAAGTTAAAGAATTTAATAAAGTTTTGAAGATTGGAAGAACTCATTTACAAGATGCGACTCCAATGACATTAGGCCAAGAATTTTCAGGATATCAATCAATTATTAAAAATAGTTTAAATCAAATTAATCAAACTAAAAAATTATTATCTAGTTTAGCACAGGGTGGCACCGCTGTAGGTACTGGGATTAATACACATAAAGATTTTGGGGTATTAGTTGCAAAAGAGATATCAAAATTTACTAAAATTAAATTTGTAAAGACTAAAAATCATTTTGAAGCTCAATCATCTCAGAATCAGGCGGTTGCATTTTCTGGTTCATTAAAAACTTTAGCGATTGGTTTAAATAAAATTGCAAATGATATTCGATGGTTAGGATCAGGTCCACGATCTGGTTTAGGAGAATTAACTATTCCACCTGTACAACCAGGCTCTTCTATTATGCCTGGAAAAGTTAATCCTGTTATTTGTGAATCTATGATTCAGGTTTGTTCTCAAGTAATAGCAAATGATACAGCTATTAATTTAGGTGGATTAGGAAGTGTTTTTGAATTAAATCTGATGTTACCATTAATAGCGCATAATATGTTATTCTCTATTAATATTCTATCAAATTCAACCAATGTTTTTGTTGACAAACTATTAATTAATATTCGATCTAATTCTGATAAGTGTGAAGGTTATATTGAAGGTAGTTTAGCAATGTGTACATCTTTAGTTCCTGAAATAGGTTATGATAAAGCAGCTCAAATTGCTTATGAAGCTTTTAAAAAGGGCAAAACAATCAGAGAAGTTTTAAAAGAAAATAAAATATTATCAGATAAAAAAATTGAAAAATTATTAGACCCTAAATTGATGATAAAGCCAAAATAAATTCTCTTGGATAATACGGCTCAGCATAATGTTAGTTGGAAGAGAATATTTTTTAATACATTCCTTTTTTGTTTTGGTTCTTTAATTTGTATTATAATCTATCTTTTATTTATTTCTAAAGATTTGCCTTCTTTAGATGAGTTGCAAAAATTTAATCCAGATCAAGTTTCAAAAATAATATCTTCAGATGGCGAAGTATTAAAAAAATTATATGTAGCTAAACGAGACATGGTTAGCATTAATGTCATTCCTGAGAATTTAAGAAATGCTTTGTTATCAATGGAAGATAGAGATTTTTATAATCATAATGGCATTAATATTAAAGGTATTATGCGAGCTGTTATAGTCGATTTAGTTAATTTAAGTGCAAAACAAGGTGCAAGTACATTAACTCAACAGTTAGCAAGAACTATGTATGAATCCATTGGAATGGAACGTTCTATATTAAGAAAAATAAAAGAATTTATAACTGCTATTAAAATAGAGCAGACTTATACAAAATCAGAAATTTTAGAATTATATCTTAATTCAGTTTATTTCGGGCATGGAACTTATGGTGTACAATCTGCTGCAATTTATTATTTTAGTAAAGATGTTTCAGATTTATCATTAGTAGAGTCCTCTTTACTAGTAGGGTTGTTACCTGCGCCAGCTATTTACAGTCCCGTTAAATATCCTGAAAGAGCTGAAAGAAGAAAGAATCTTGTAGTTAAAGTGATGAATGATTTAGGGTACATTAGTAATGATGAATATCAGTTAGCTAAAAATGAATTAATTAAAGTAAGTAAATATGATTATGATAGTAGTCCTGCGCCACATTTTTCGGAATATGTAAGAAGAGAATTAGAAAAAGTTGATTCAGATTTAGGAATTAATTTATATAAAGATGGATTAAATATATATACCTCTTTAGATAGTAGAATTCAATCTATTTTGACAAGTGCTTTTAATGAGACTATGATGAAAAATCAAAAAATTTTTAATCGAGATTTATTAAATAATAAAGAAAGATTAGAATATATTTCTAAAAAGAATAATATTTCTATCGATTCGTTAAAAAATATTTTAAAAAACAATCTTGAAATACCGCGTTCACTAAGAAAACAATTGTTGGTTCAAGGTTCAGCAGTTGTTATTGATGCTATGCATGGCAGTGTCCTTGGTATGATAGGTGGAAGAACAGAAAAGGAATATTTAGATCATTTTAATAGAGCAACACAAGCTAAACGTCAGCCTGGTTCAGTATTCAAACCATTTATTTATTTATCTGCAATTGAAAATGGCTATACTCCATGCACTCAGTTATTAAATCAGCCACTTGTTTTCTTTATTGATGATACGACTAGATGGAATCCTCAAAATCATGATGGATCAACAGGATTATTAACAACTCTTAGAGAAGGAATGAAAAAATCATTAAATTTAATATCTGTAAGAGTAGTTCAAGAATTAATTAGTCCTATTGATGTTAAAAAGACATCTGAAAGAATGGGTATTTCTACAAATATTAGGCCAGTAGATGCAATAGCATTAGGTGTATCTGAAGTATATCCATTAAATATAACAATGTCATATTCAGCTATTGCAAACAATGGTATTTTAAATCAACCCCTAGCTGTTAATCTTATAAAGGATAATAATGATTTAACTATTAAAGAATTCTCTTCAGAATCTGTTGAAGTAGCTGATCAAAAAGAGATATTTATTTTAAGGGATATGATGAAGTCAGTGATTGATAACGGTACAGGTGGTTCTATAAGATGGAAATATAAATTCTATTCGCCTTTAGCAGGTAAAACAGGAACAACTAATAGTAAAACAGATGCATGGTTTATTGGTTTCACTCCGAATATTGTAATAGGAGTATGGGTTGGAATGGATGATCCTCAAATGAAGTTAGGAGAAAAGCAGTATGGTTCAACAGCTGCGATGCCAATTTTTGCTAATACAATAAGAGAAATTTATAACTTAGGGAACTATTATCATTCGGGAAGTATTATAAAAATTAATACAAAAGAAGATTGGGAAATTCCAAATGGTGTTATTGAAGCAAGCATTTGCGAAGATACTTGTTGTTTGGGAACGGATTGGTGTGATTCTTATAAGGAATATTTTATTGAATCTAATGTTCCTAATCAAACATGCCAAGAGTATTCAAATCCATTATTTAGATTTAAATAGCTTCAAAAATTTAAAATTAAATTTAAAATTTATATTTTCTTTTGAGATTAATGAGTATAAGTAAAATGCAATCATTCCAAGGAATATATTAGGTGCCCACATAGATAATGCAGGATTAAATTTTCCTCTATCAGCAAAATCTTCACCAGCAATTAAAAATGACCAATAAATTATAAAAAACAAAATACTTATTGCTATGCTAACACTCATATTGCTGTTTTTTGCCATGATTCCGAGAGGTGTTCCAAGTAGAATAAATATAAAACATGCAATTGGAATAGAAAACTTTTTATGTACTTCAACGCTGTATTTATTAATTTGCTTCTTATAATTTTTTATTAGTTTAAAGTTTTTATCTTTTCGAGATACCTGATTATCAATTTGATTTTTTATCATATTAATCATTAATAAATTTTTTTTATTTTTATTTTCATGGATACTTAGAAGTTTATTTAATGAATCAATTTTATTTTTGTTCAAGGTTATCTTCTTTTCAGAATTTTTGATATTAGTTTTATAGGATGCTATCTTTTTTAATAGAGCATTTACATTTAATTCTCTTTCTTGCCTTATTAAGTTATTTGATAGATTAAATTCAAGTTGATCAAAAGGTATTGCAATTTTATATACATCAAAATAAGTTTTTCTATATTCATTGTTAGCTAACTCTTCATGAATTGATCCATTTTGTAAATTAATTACAATTCCATCTTGAAAAGATTTGAAATTCCCTTTTTCTGCCATAATTGTGGTATGATCTTTTTGAGCTTTATCAAAAATTACTACATTGTCGAAAGAGTGTGTGTTTAATCTTTTACCAACATAAATGATTTTATCTGAAAATGAATTTAATAACTGTTCATTAAATTCTATATCCGGTCTATTTCTGCTTATTTCATGACTAATTTTTCGAACATTATGATTCATTTCTGGTAATACCCATAAATTGAATGGTGTGATAAGAGAAAATACAACTAATCCAAAAATCAGTGCAGGTAATATTAATTTATTCATGCTAATGCCAGATGCTTTAAATGCTGTTATTTCATTATCTGATGATAATCTACCAAAAGCCATTAAAGTTGCAATCAGAATTGACATTGGAATTGCTAATGATATAATCCATGCAGAATTATACACTAAAAATTTTAATACAGTTCCAAGAGATAATCCTTTACCTAAGAATTTATCCATATTTTTTAATATAAAATTTGATAATAAGACAAAAATTAATATGAATAAAGAACTCACAAATGGGATTGTTAATTCTTTTATAATATATCTATTTATTATTTTATTCATAGGTCTATGTATTAAATATAAGAATGAAATAATATTAATTATTATTTATAATTAAATTAAAAATGTTATATATTTTACGTCTGTATTTTTTGATAATTTTTCGAGGTGTAGCGCAGTCCGGTTAGCGCACCTGCTTTGGGAGCAGGGGGTCGCAGGTTCGAATCCTGCCACCTCGACAT